>VOFG01003336.1_pt1 | contig 287630 bp, 210 predicted proteins | sample 5384171 | NCBI WGS metagenome assembly VOFG01 (sample SAMN12384726, study PRJNA508395) | human gut metagenome | isolation source: healthy gut F | host: Homo sapiens | reverse complement strand
TGGACATGAATCATCCACTCGCAGGTTGTGATTTGAACTTTACCGGAGAAGTGGTGGAAAGCCGTCCGGCTACGAACGAAGAGCTTGCTGAAGTTGCCCGTATGATGGGTGGCGGTTGCGGCAGCTGCGGTTGTGGTGACTGTGGCGACGGATGCGGCGACCATGAATGTGGAGGCGGATGCTGCCACTAAAGAATTAAAAATTAAAGAATTAGAAATTAAAGAACCAGACTACACAGTATTAAGCATGCCGCATGGTAATTCTTTAATTTTTAATTCTTTAATTTTCAAATTCTATATTATTTACTTGTCATTATCTCCAATACCAATTTATCCGTTTCATTCATTCCTTTAGAACCGATTTTTGTCAGATTACGGATACTCTGATCCACATCCTCATCAATAATACCTTCTACGGAAGTCACACAACGGTTTTCCATGGCCATGATGGCTGAAAGCACTGCGGTTGAAACTCCGGTAGTTACTTTCAATGCACAACTGGGCTTGGCACCGTCACAAATCATTCCGGTAAGATTGGCAATCATGTTCTGTACAGCATATGACACCTGCTCGTATGTGCCTCCCATCAGCCAAGTTATACCGCAACTGGAACCCGTGGCAGCAACCACACAACCGCATAAGGCAGATAACCGTCCCAAACTCTGCTTGATATAAATTACCGTCAAATGACTCAACATCAAAGCACGGATAATTTCCTCCTCCGACTTTCCGTTCTCTTCTGCATAAACAAGTACCGGTAAAGTAGCTGAAATACCTTGGTTACCACTGCCTGAATTACTCATCACCGGAATCATGGCACCTGCCATACGAGCATCGCATGCACCAGAGGTATAAGACAAGATATGAGAGAACACACTGTCTCCCATAATTTTATGTTCATAGGTACCACGAAGTATTTTCCCCAAAGCATGACCGTAATCACCCTCAAAAGAACGCTCGGCCGCAGCCTTATTCAAACGGGCTGTCTCGAGAATGAATCGAATCTCGTCCAACGGAGTGGTCATTGCAAAATCATAGACTTTACGTAAAGACAAATCAAGAGCTTTTTCCTCTGCTTCTGTAGAGACCTCTGCTTGCCTGCTCAACAATATATCATTGTTGAGCGCTATATATATAAAGGTAGTATGCCCACCCGCAATGACTGCTGTAGATTTATCTTCTCCCGCCTCACAACAAACTTCAATATAAAGTTTCTCTTCAATGCCATCTTTTAATGATATATGGATTCGCTTCTCATCAATAAAACGCTTTCCTTCTTCCACGGTATCAGAAGTGCTATCCTTCAAAACTTCCAATTGATATGCTGATTTACCGATTAAGGCTCCCAATGCCACAGCAATAGGTAATCCAATCATACCGGTACCAGGAATCCCCACCCCCATTGCATTCTTCAAGATATTAGCACTTAAAAGGACTGTTATCTTTTCCGGACGTTTACCAAGAACCTCTGTAGCTTTTGCCACACATAATGCCACAGCTATAGGCTCTGTGCAACCTATGGCAGGAACCACCTCAGATTTAACTAAAGCATTGATCTGTCGTCTTTCAATTTCTGTCATTTTGTTTCCACTGTTTGATTATTCAATATGCAAATGTAGGAAAAAACTAATAAAAAAATCAGATTCGACAGCAAAACATAAGTCAAAAAGAAAGAGGGTGCTAATTGAAAATACCCTCTTCTTTCGCTTGCAACGCTATTTTAACAAGACTACTTAGAAACTTTATGAGAACCTGATGAAATATCAATTCCTATTTTGAATACGGTGCTCTCTTTCCACACCTGTTCTAAATCTGTCATAGATTCAATATTCAACATGGTTCTAATGTATTTACCAACCGGACTTCCCAATATCTTTATATCCAAACCATCTATCAAAGCATCCAATTCCGGCAACAATGGATAAATAAGCGGCATCAGCATATCAAAAAAGTCTTTATCGAGATACACATAAATGTTATCTATTGTAACTCCATCAGATACAGTAATCTCAGATATTTCATAATTCAACGGAAAGCCATCCAAAAGATAACCCACTAACTTTTCAACATCTGCATCCGAAATCTTTGTAAGATCCAACTTGGACAAAATTCCTTCGCTACCGAGATTTCCTAAAAGTCCAGACAAGAGGGCCTTTATTTCAGCACCTTTCATTCCTCTTAATCCTTCCAGAATTTCCGTTAAAGCAACCGTATTTTTAGTATCAGCACCATCTTGATTTTCCATGATCTTATTGATAATGCTTGAAAGATTCAATACGAGATTGATATGGTCGCCACTAACATACCAATAAGCAAAATTTGTCGGAGAAGTCACCCAGGAAACATTGCTCGTAGAAGGCAAACTTGACAATATACCTTTAACAATATCAGCTGTTTCAATATTGATTTCTTGTGCATAATCAGCTACAATATTCCCGTCTGCCTTGAACTCTACATCTTTTAGCAGTTTCACCATCACAGCCGACAAAATTCCACTGCCCAAATTGCTTATATTATCAGCTGTTTTACCTCCACTATAAGTTGAAAGTAAATTTATCTTGGCAGGCGCATAAGGTCTCCTTTTCACATCAGTTCCCGTGGTAGTGTAAAGCTTATCACAAAGCAACCACTTCTTCACCAAATCCCCTGAAGTTTCCGTCGTCACTTCAACTTTAGCTTTACCATCCATAGTTATATTACCATTAACTTTCACAGCAATGGAACTAACCAATTCAGATACTACTTTTGTTGTCGGAACAGAGGCCGTCCCCTGATACTGAAAGAGCCCACCTGTTTGTTCTGTAACAACTACATCAATCTCAATCTCATTGACACCTCTGATTGCTTTAGTCAAAGTCAGCACCCCATTATTTTCATCTACCATAGCCAATTTGACACTTGCACCTACTTGCGGTAAAGTATTTGTTGTCAAAGCCAAGTTTCCGGCAGAAATTTCTTGTGTAGGCAGCTTTTTCCAGTTTGGTTTGTCATCATCATCACTACAAGCAGTAAACATACTCATAGAACAAATCAATGCAAATAAGTAAAGCAACTTTTTCTTCATATTTTTAATAGTTTCAGTATATTGAAAGCCTCTAAAAGGGCCATAAAATCTTTTAAATTTAAAGGGCGAAGTACGCTTAAAAAGAATAAAAAAAGTTCTCTCTATCAAATTGAAAAGAGAGAACTCTTTATATAGCTATGGAACTACTTCAAAATACGGTTCCATGCATAAATCAGTTTACTTCGCAATCAAATCCAATCCCAAATTAAATTCTGAGGTTTGAGCAGAAAGATTCCAATAGTTACCAATCAACTGCACAAATATTCCTGCAGCCTTAGCTTCTTCCGGCAATATGCCAGAGGCAGCCAAAGCATCCCAAATATAAGTAAAATCAGATGCATAAACAGGACTTCCCCAATCATCAACTTCTCCCGTATCGGTCATTTTGAACAACGGGTCGAATACATCCTTATCTAAATATAAATATGTATGTCCATCTTTTGAAACCGGTACCATAGGAAAACCATTCTTAACCATACCCAGCAAATGCTCAAAAGAAGCATCACTAACCTTGTCTAAATCAAATCCAACAGTCTTCAAAAGTTCTTTAATCATAGCCGGCTGACCGTTCAACACTTGTTCTATGATTCCACTAAGATTACCCATATTTTCACCTCCGACTGTAGCTAAAATGGAAGCAATATCAAGTTTTACATAAATTTTGCCATCTTTCGGGAACCAATAGGCCAAATTCTTAGGTGAAGTTGTCCAACCACTTTCCGCTACTAAATCCTTAATTGTATCTTGTGCAGGAAAAGCACCGGACATGATGACTCCCATCATCCAACTCGCTTCAAAAACGATATTGGGCTTAGCAACATAATCGGCAGTAATATTACCATCCGCTGACAAAGTTACACCATGCAAAGTCTGTGGCAGCAAAGCTCCTCCCAAACATCTGAACAAGCCAGTCATCAGGTCAACATATTCTTCCGGTTTTTCCGTTACTACACCCTCTTCCATTACATTTGCTTTCCAAGTAGAATAAAGAGCTCCGGCAACTGGATAATTGGCCAATGTCATTCCCATACATTCAAAGCCTTCAACTGTTGAATAGGGTGCGAGTTCATAAGTCTTTGCCCAATCGGATGTATTTGCCAGAGTTGCATTCAACTCCAAAGAAAGCACTCCGGTAGCAGCTGAAAATGAACCTGAATACTTAACCGTATTATTTGCCGCCGTAGTAGCTTCACCAGAAAAACTTCCGGAAGCATCAGGTTGCACATTGGAAATCTTCACTTGATCTTCTCCCGGAACAACACCTTGCAAAACAAGCTCCATATTGCTACCATCCACAGCACTCAAAACAGCCGTTTTCCCAACCATTACTGAGCCACCATATTTCAATGCCAGCTTTTCTCCATTGTAAGTACCTACATATAATCCCAATCCAGAAGCTTTCATATCAACTTTGATAGATCCATCCAAATAAACAGTGCCGCTTACTTCAACAGTCATGATAGCCGGAACGCTTGCAGTTTCTTTCGTTATGGCTGGAGCTGTATTCAATTTTGCAGTACCTGCAAAAATAAAAGAATCACCTGATTGTTTCTGTAATTCAACATTAACAGGCACATTCTCATAACCTGGAATTACATTTTTCAAGGTTAAAATACCCTCAGATTCATTTTTAACAGACATTTGAACAGAACCAGAGGTTGATTTCACGCCATTGACAGTCAAATCAGCCTTATCTCCAGACAACTCTGTCTGAGGAATTTGCTGCCAAGTATCATCATCGTCATCACTACAAGCCGTGAATAAACTCATTGAACAGATCAATGCAAATAAATAAAATAAATTCTTTTTCATACTTTTTTGAGTACTTGTTTAGTTAATAAAAAGCTTCCAAAGAAGCTATTAATTTCCCAATTTTAAATCAAAGGTGCAAAGTAACACTTTTCAAGAATACCAGACAAGGTCTTTTCTAAAAAAAGGATGTTCTTTTTTTAAGGTACGTTTTACTAACATATTAAAGATAATCATTACTATTTTTAATTTTAATTAGCCGGGTACCGGAAACCAACTACTTTTTCCACCAATTATAATTCATTAGACTAAGGTCATACTTTCGTTATACCCAGGTTATACTTTCGCTATACAATGGTTTAACGAAAGTATAACCTGGGTATAACGAATAAATTTATGCGACCCAAAGATTAAGATCTGCCCTAATACGGCATAAAATCTTCGTCACAAGGGACTATTGTTTGCAAAAAAATGTATTCTGTTCAAACGAATCCAAAAAAAAGTTGTTATCTTTATAAAGTCAAAAGCATTTCTTATAAAGCGTATTGGCACATTAACCTCATATATAAACCTTTAAAGCATTTGATATGTTCAACTCATTTGGAAATATTCTCCGTCTTACCAGTTTTGGGGAATCGCACGGTAAGGGCGTGGGAGGAGTGATAGACGGATTCCCTGCAGGAATAGTCATTGATATGGATTTCGTCCAGGCAGAGCTCGACCGACGCCGCCCCGGACAGTCACGTATCACTACCGCCCGGAAAGAAGGTGATAAAGTGGAGTTCCTCTCCGGCATCTTCGAAGGAAAATCCACAGGCTGCCCCATAGGATTCATTGTATGGAACCAAAACCAACATTCTGACGATTACAATAATCTGAAAGAAGTCTACCGACCGTCACATGCCGACTATACTTATAAAGTGAAATATGGCATCCGCGACCACCGCGGAGGTGGACGTTCATCAGCCCGTGAAACAATCTCGCGTGTAGTAGCGGGTGCCCTGGCCAAATTGGCGCTGAAGCAGCTGGGTATACACATCACGGCGTACACTTCACAAGTAGGTCCTATCCGCCTTGAAGAAAATTATACCGCATACGACCTCGACCTGATAGAGACCAATCCGGTCCGCTGCCCCGACCCGGCGAAGGCAAAAGAAATGGAAGAACTCATCTTCAAGATAAAGGGAGAAGGAGATACCATCGGAGGAGTGGTGACTTGTGTCGTCAAAGGATGCCCCATCGGACTGGGACAACCCGTATTCGGCAAGCTCCATGCAGCACTTGGAGCAGCCATGCTCAGCATCAATGCAGCAAAAGCATTCGAGTATGGAGACGGTTTCAAGGGATTAAAGCAGAAAGGCTCGGAGCAGAATGATGTGTTCTACAACAATAACGGACGTATCGAGACCCGCACCAATCATTCGGGCGGTATACAAGGTGGAATCAGTAACGGGCAAGACATCTATTTCCGTGTAGCCTTCAAACCCGTGGCAACCGTACTGATGGAACAACACACCGTGAACATTGACGGTGTAGACACCACCCTGAAAGCCCGAGGACGCCATGACCCGTGCGTATTGCCACGCGCAGTACCCATCGTGGAAGCAATGACAGCAATGACATTGTTGGATTATTACCTGATTGACAGAACAACACAACTATAATATTCACCCATGGAAATAAAGAAATACATCACCGAGAACGAGCCTAAAATGCTGGAAGACTTGTTCAGCCTCATTCGCATTCCAAGCATCAGTGCCAAACCCGAGCATCACGACGATATGCTTGCCTGCGCCGAACGCTGGGCACAGTTGCTGCTCGAAGCCGGAGCGGATGAAGCCCTCGTAATGCCCTCCAAAGGTAACCCGATTGTTTTTGGACAGAAAATCGTAGACCCGGACGCCAAGACCGTATTGGTATATGCCCACTACGACGTGATGCCAGCCGAACCTCTCGAACTTTGGAAAAGCGACCCCTTTGAACCGGAAATACGCGACGAACATATCTGGGCACGTGGTGCTGATGATGACAAAGGGCAATCTTTCATACAAGTGAAAGCGTTTGAATACCTCGTACGCAACGAACTGCTGCAAACCAACGTAAAATTCATCTTCGAAGGAGAAGAAGAAATCGGTTCGCCCAGCTTAGAAAGCTTCTGCCAGGAGCACAAAGAGTTGCTGAAAGCAGACGTCATTCTGGTTTCGGACACCAGCATGCTTGGTGCAGACCTGCCTTCACTGACCACCGGACTGCGCGGACTGGCCTATTGGGAAATAGAAGTGACCGGCCCCAACCGCGACCTACACAGCGGTCACTTCGGCGGTGCTGTTGCCAACCCCATCAATGTACTTTGCCAGATAATCAGCCAAGTGACGGACGCAGAGGGACGTATCACCGTACCGGGCTTCTATGACGATGTGGAAGAAGTTCCCCAAACCGAGCGCGACATGATAGCCCGCATTCCTTTCGACGAAGAGAAATACAAAAAGGCTATCCATGTAAAAGCACTTTTCGGAGAGAAAGGTTACAGTACGCTGGAACGTAACAGTTGCCGTCCGTCTTTCGACGTATGCGGCATCTGGGGCGGATATACGGGTGAAGGGTCCAAGACCGTGCTCCCATCCAAGGCATACGCCAAGGTATCCTGCCGGTTGGTTCCCCACCAGGACCACCACAAGATATCCCGGCTCTTTGCCGACTACATTCTGGACATAGCGCCGGATTCAGTACAGGTAAAAGTCACTCCGATGCATGGAGGCCAAGGATATGTATGTCCCATCACCCTACCCGCCTACCAAGCCGCCGAAAAAGGTTTTGAAAAAGCTTTTGGAAAGAAACCGCTGGCAGTGCGTCGGGGTGGAAGTATCCCCATCATCTCCACTTTCGAGCAAGTACTGGGCATCAAAACCGTTCTGATGGGCTTCGGGCTCGAATCCAACGCCATCCACTCACCTAATGAGAATATACCGTTGGACATCTTCCGTAAAGGAATAGAAGCTGTTGTCGAATTCTACCTCAATTATAAATAAAACAAGAAAATCAGGATGAAAGACTTCCAAATTCAAGCCATCGGCCTGATGTCCGGCACTTCCCTTGACGGGCTGGACGTATGTTGTTGCACTTTCCGGCAGCAAGCCGGAAAATGGTCTTTCCACATAGACTGTGCAAAAGGCTATAGCTACCCCGACGCCATGAAGCAGATATTGGGTACCGGTGCACAGACAATGAGTGCTTTGGAGTTCATCACTTTCCACAGCTCCTATGGAAAGTTTCTCGGTGAACGTGTCAACGAGTTCATGCAAGAATTTGGAGTCCACCCCGATATTATCGCCTCCCACGGGCATACCATCTTCCATGAGCCTCAAAAGAGAATCATGTACCAAATAGGTGACGGAGCCGCCATTGCCGCTGAAACCCGTATACCTACCGTTTCGGATTTCCGGCGGCTGGACATCATGCTGGGTGGGCAGGGCGCTCCACTCGTACCTATTGGCGACCGGTTGCTTTTTGCCGACTACGACTTCTGTTTGAATATCGGCGGTTTCTCCAACATCTCATTCGAGCAGGACGGGCGGCGCATCGCTTTTGACATCAGTCCGGTGAATTACGTCATCAACCATTACTGCCGGCAAATAGGATTGGAATTTGACCGTGACGGCGAGATAGCACGGCAAGGCAACATCTGCCAAGAACTGCTGGACGAACTGAACGGAATGGATTTCTACCATCAGTCCGGACCGAAGTCATTGGGACGGGAGTGGGTGGAAACGCTGGTATATCCCATGCTCGAGCGTTATGGCTTGAGTATGGAGAATATGCTACGTACCTTTTACGAGCATGCCGCCTGGCAAATATCACGCATCATCACCGCCCGCCCCTTGCCCGATGGTAACGGAAAACTGCTGATTACCGGCGGAGGTGCATTCAACAAGTTCCTCATAGAACGTATCGACGCCTTGTGTCCGTGTGAAATCGTGATTCCCAGCCGGCAAATCATAGAATACAAGGAAGCCCTAATCTTTGCTTTCCTGGGTGCCCTCTATATGGCGGACACACCCGGATGCCTCGCCTCGGTGACGGGAGCCACGACAGATAATATCGGAGGGATGCTGTTTAAAATATAGTCAATTTTACCATTATGGAAAAATCAAAAGACACCTGGACCGTCTTATCCAGCGAATACCTTCATCGGGCTCCGTGGCTCACTGTGCGTAAGGACCATGTAGTGCTGCCCAACGGCAACCACATCCCCTCCTATTATATATTGGAATATCCAAACTGGGTGAATACCATCGCCATCACCCGTGATGGACAATTTGTCTTTATCCGCCAATACCGGCATGGCATACAAGAAACGTCCTATGAGCTCTGTGCAGGGGTATGCGAAGAAGAGGACGGCTCTCCGATGGTTTCCGCACAACGGGAACTTTTGGAAGAAACCGGCTATGGAAACGGAGTATGGAAAGAGTTCATGCAAATCTCTCCCAATCCAAGTACCCACACCAACATTACCTACTGTTTCCTGGCTACGGACGTGGAGAAAATCTCCGAGCAACAGTTGGAAGATACGGAAAACCTGACCGTACACCTGCTTTCCTTGCAGGAGGTCAAGGAATTGCTGCAGCAAGGAAGCATCCGCCAGGCGCTGATGGCTGCTCCCCTCTGGAAATACATGGCGGAGAGAATTATTTAATGTGATTACCCTTATTCAAACGGCTTACGGAATGTGCATCCGGATTTCCATTCGGAACAACCGTAAGCCGTTTTCCCCTTGATAACGGTACCTTTTCCGCAAAGCGGACAAGGCTGACCGACGAAATCGTCAGCTTGTACGGAAGCCTCCGTACTTGAAGCTGCCACAGCGCCCGAAGCCTGCTCCGTCTTTTTACCTGCGGCGACAGACTTTCTCGGTGTTCTTTTCTTCGGCTCCTTTTTCGGCTTATCGGCAGCCTCTGTCTTGGCAGAAGCCTTACTGCCCTTTTCGGGAGCAGGCGCTTGGATGGTGATGTGGCGGTTGCTGTTATCAGAAAGTACACTCATCACGACTTCCGATACCATCTGCTTCAATTCTTCCAAGAATTGTCCGGCATTATATGTCCGCCTTTCTATCTCACGTAGCTTTTTCTCCCAGATACCGGTCAGTTCCGCCGACTTCAACAGCTCCTCATGGATAATCTGTATCAGCTCCACACCGGTAGGGGTGGCTATCAGATTCTTCTTTTCCTTGCGGATATAGTTTCGCTTGAACAGCGTCTCGATGATGGCTGCACGGGTAGATGGACGACCGATACCGTTTTCCTTCAGCGCATCACGCAGTTCGTCGTTATCCACCAGCTTGCCCGCCGTTTCCATAGCACGCAGCAGGGTGGCTTCCGTATAAGGCCGGGGCGGCTGCGTCCACTTCTCATACAAATCGGGGACGTGCGGTCCGCTTTCTCCTTTCACAAAAGCCGGAAGCACATTCTCCTCTTCTCCCTTCTCCTCTTTCTCCTCCTGCGATTGTGCCGAGGGGGTGCCGAAGATAATACGCCAACCCGGTTCCAGAATCTGCTTGCCGGTGGCCTTGAACTCTATGCTCTCTACCTCGCCCAATACGGTGGTAGTGGCAAACTTACAATCGGGATAGAATACAGCAATGAAACGGCGTGCTATCAAATCGAATACGCGACGCTCCATATCCGTCAGATTCTGCGGATGCTGGCCGGTAGGAATAATGGCGTGGTGGTCTGTTACCTTCGAGTTATCGAAAACCTTTTTGGACTTCAACAATGCAGTTCCTGTCAAAGGGGCTGTAAATGTCTCGTAATCACGCAGACCTTTCAAGATGCCGGGGCATTTGGGATAGATGTCATCACTCAAATAGGTAGTGTCTACACGTGGATAGGTAGCCACTTTCTTCTCATACAAAGACTGGATGATTTTCAGCGTCTCATCAGCGGAATAGGCAAACTTCCTGTTGCATTCCACTTGCAAAGAAGTCAAGTCAAACAAGCGGAGTGGCGCCTCCCTCCCCTCTTTCTTGGTGACATCCGTCACGGTAAAAGGAGAATTCTTAATCTGGTCCAATAAAACAAGCCCACGTTCGCGGTCGGTAATGGGGTCGATACCCCGATTCTCTTCTTCTTTTTTAGGTTTCTTCCCGGCAGCTATGGCCTCTTTCTGCTTCTCGGCTTCCAGTACCAGTTCCTCCTCACTTTTCCGAAGGATGGCGGAAAAAGTGGTATCACGATAGACAGTCTTCAGTTCCCAGTATTGCTTGGGAACAAAATTCTGTATTTCCAGCTGACGGTTTACAATCAATGCCAGCGTCGGTGTCTGCACACGACCGATAGAAAGCACCTGCCGGTTCTGCCCGTATTTTATGGTGTAGAGGCGAGTGGCATTCATGCCCAACAACCAGTCGCCGATGGCACGCGACAAGCCTGCTTCGTACAAAGGCTGGAAATCCGACGCATCGCGCAGCTTGGCAAAGCCCTCGCGGATAGCCTCTTCCGTCAACGAAGAAATCCAGAGGCGTTTCACCGGGCAACGCGCCCCGGCCTTCTGCATCACCCAGCGCTGTATCAATTCTCCCTCCTGACCGGCATCACCGCAGTTTATAATCATATCGGCATGTTGCATGAGGTTCTCTATCGTATGGAACTGGCGCTCGTAGGTAGGGTTGCTAATCAGCTTAATGCCGAAACGGGGAGGTATCATGGGTAGGCTTCCCAAACTCCATGACTTCCAGTTAGGGGTATATTCATGCGGCTCCTTCAGCGTACAAAGATGGCCGAATGTCCAGGTCACCTGGTATCCGTTTCCTTCGATGTATCCGTCCTTCTTTTCTTTCGCTCCCAATACATCGGCTATGTCACGCGCCACAGAGGGCTTTTCGGCAATACAAACTATCATTTATCTCACTTTTAAGGGGGCAAAGATAATGTAAACAAGCTGAAAAAGAAAATTTGTACAAAAATGATAGCTAAATAAACAATCTGTATCCACACAATGAGTGGAAAGGCGTAATTTTGCACTGTAAAAATGCGTTAAAGTAAAGAAACTTTTTCAGTACTCTCAAAAAAACGTAGTTTTCTATTTACATAATCGGAGAGATAGTCCCCTTTTGTTTTTCCGTTAGATGTAGGCCTACACCGTTTGAATGGGTATAATGATGGGTATAATGATATGATATGAACAATTAACATATAGATTTTTGGTTGGCTCTCAAAACATAAAATGTCATAAACTATGTTTGGTACTGATTTCTAATGTAATTACTATTGATACAAAAATACTAAAAATTTTCATCCTTGATAATTTTATCGTTTTTGTAACGAGCATATTAGTTATTTTAATAAGTATTAGTTGACTTTTTATCTTGTTATCTTGAACTGTTATTTTCTGTGATTGTAGTTTTTAATTCTATATTCTCTCACAAACATTTTTTAGTATTATGTATAGATAAAATAGTATTATATTACATCTTATGAAAGTTTGAATACAGCAGATTCATTAGTTAATATAGACTATTGATTATGTATATATAGTATTATATATATTGTATACTAATACTATATATTATGTATTATATATAGATAATAAAGTATTAATAATATTCATACCAATCACTTATTTTTGCATAAAACAAATGAAAACACGATAACAATATGGATACCTCTAAAGAAACACACATATTCATTGTTGAAATAATCGTGCAGAAAGCTTTACGTTACCGGGAGTTTATCAAGAAGAATCTTATTCACAACAAGTGGCATTGGAGTGTATGTGCCGACGGTACAGTAAATACTGATGATAAGGCTGTTTTTGGGAAATGTCTTTATCACAACGGATGTATGTACATAGAAATAATGGAGCGATTCTCTGCTTGGAACTTATAAAAAAAGCAATCTTATAATAGAAAAATAACATGAACATATTGATTAGTATAGAATCTTTATGTGGATTCGCAAACACCTATTGTTTAACTTAAATTATTTTTTTATGAAACATGTACTTATTCAAGAAAGGAAAAGTCTATTTCTTTTTCTAAGGTATTTACTTCTTTTATTCGTAATACCAACAGAACTCATTGCCCAGAGTATCACTATTTCAGGGACCGTAACAGACAGCAACAAAGAAGCTGTTATCGGTGCTAATGTAGTATTGAAAGGAACATCAACCGGAACAATAACTGATATAAAGGGTAAATATCAGTTGACCGTTCCTGAAGATGGGATATTAATTTTTTCTTCTGTGGGGTATACTTCCCAAGAAATAGCAGTAAACAAACGTCAGATAATAAATGTCACTTTGAGCGATGATATCATGTTGATTGATGAAGTGGTAGTGGTAGGTTATGGAACAGTAAGGAAATCGGATTTGACCGGTTCAGTAGGTAAGGTCACTACCAGGGAACTGAATCAGCTTTCTACCATCGACATCGGTCAGGCTATTGCAGGCCGCGTAGCAGGTGTAGACGTAACCAGTAACTCTGGAGCACCAGGTGCCGGAACCAAAATCCGGGTACGTGGTTATGGAACTATAAACTCTTCTGATCCACTATATGTAGTAGATGGATTTCCAGTATCTGACATCGATTATTTATCACCACAGGACATTGAAAGTCTTGAAATATTGAAGGATGCATCGGCCACAGCTATTTACGGCTCACGTGGAGCCAACGGAGTGGTACTAATAAAGACCAAAGGAGGACAGTACAACTCAAAAACAAGCATCAACGCCACTGCCTATATCAGCATGGCCAAAACAACCAAACATATGAATTTACTGAACGCCTGGGAATTTGCTACACTAAAGAAAGAACTTGCCGCCAACAGTAATACACCGTTGAGCGCCCGCGATGAAGCGATGTACAACTACGTCATTGACAATAAATACGAAGGCACAAACTGGGAAGATGAAGTGGCACGTACGGGCTATTCGCAGAACTACAATCTGGACATCAACGGAGGTACAGACCGCCAGACCTTCAGCATAGGTGCCACTTACGCCAAACAAGAAGGCATCTTGAAATATAATTCCATGGACATCCTGACAGGACGCATCAACAACACCTACAAATTGCCCTTGGGCCTGACACTGGGCATCAATGCAGTCTATTCGCACCGTAGTTCAAAGGGAGGAAACGGTAATGGAAACTACTTCGGTTCCATTTGGCCGGCCGTGATGCGTGCCGATCCAATAATTCCGGCATGGGATGAATACAACGATAACTGGGGCGAGATTCTATTCAGTGATCCGTCTTACCATCCTGCGCGTTCCATTTATTTGGGTTCAGACAAATACGGACACTCAATCAACAACATGTTCGTAGGCAACTTCACGCTACAAATGGACAACATTGCCAAGATTAAAGGCTTGTCATTTCGCACCCAATACGGTATACGAGCTAACTTTAATGAGAGCAAACGCTATACGCCCGTCTGGTACGTAGCCTCTAACCAGAACAACTCCAATAGCTCGCTGACCATGTCACGCAACAACTTCACTTCTTGGTTATGGAACGGCTATTTGATGTACAACCGCATAATAGGCAAACACAGCATCAATTCTACATTGGGTACCGAAATTCAAGATTTCCGTTACTCCACCTTGAGCGGTACGGCTGCCGATGTGCCCGAAAATCCTAACTTATGGTACATAGACAACTCACTGACGCAGTCTTCCAAAACATCGTCGAACTCCATGCCCACCATCTCGCGTATGGCTTCCTACTTCGGCCGCATCAACTATACATTTGCTTCCAAATACCTGCTGACCGTAACCGGCCGTTACGACGGTACGTCCAAGTTTGCGGACTCCCAAAAGTGGGGATTTTTCCCATCATTCTCTCTGGGCTGGAATGCCCACGAAGAAGAGTTCCTGAAAGCCAAGACACCTTTCGAGCAACTAAAAGTGAGAATGGGATGGGGCCAAGTAGGCAATGAAGCCAGTGCCGCACAGTTCGGCTACATCTCCCTGATGAATTCCAGCTACAGAGCTGTCATCGGTGACCAATTGCAGCAAGGACAAATACAGCGCACATTCGCTAACTCCGAACTGGCTTGGGAAACAGCCGAACAGGTGAACTTCGGGATTGATTTCGGCACCCTAAACATGCGCCTAACCGGTACGATTGACTACTTTGTACGCACCACCAAAGACATGATTCTGCGTACCCCAATCCCTCTGTATGTTGGAATGGGACGTGCCAACACCAATGCCGGTTCCATGCGTAATAAAGGTCTAGAAGTGACCCTTCGCTGGAACGACAAAATAGGCAAAGACTTCTCCTACTCTATTTCTGCCAATGCTTCATTCGTCAGGAACAAAGTACTTGCCCTTGGTTCGCCCGACCCGATATACGGTGGTGGCGTAGCCCGTAAAGCGGAGAACTTCACCCGCACGGAAGTGGGACGAGAAATGGCCTATTTCTATGGCTACAAGACCGACGGCATTTTCCAGAACTGGGATGAAATCAACAATTACAAGACCCCCGACGGCCAACTGATTCAACCCAGCGCAGCACCAGGCGACGTAAAATTTCTGAAGACTGCCAATGACGGGCTGCCTCTGAACCCCGAAGACCGCACCTACCTGGGCAGCGGCATGCCAGATGCCACATTCGGCCTCAACCTGACAGCCAACTACAAAGGCTTCGATTTCTCTATGTTCATGCAGTCATGCGTAGGCAATGAGATAGCCAACGCCCTCGTAATGGATATATACTCTTCTGAATTTGGGCAATGGAACATGTCAAAAAAAATGATGAACCGCTGGCATGGTGAAGGAACCACCAACATCTATCCCAGACTGATTGCTTCCGACCCAAATGAAAACGCACGTTTTTCTGACCGCTACGTGGAGAACGGTTCCTATCTGCGTATGAAGAACCTCCAGCTTGGTTATACGTTACCCAGTACGTTCACCAAGAAATTCAATGTCAGCAAACTACGCATTTACAGCTCAATAGACAACGTCTTCGTATTAACCAAATATAGCGGATTTGACCCTGAGATGGGAGACCTTATGGGCAATCCGCTAAGTATCGGAGTTGACCTTGCCTCATATCCGCGCCCGCGTACCTTTGTATTGGGTTTCAACATTTCCTTATAATCTTATTAAACATATTTTTATTATGAAACTGAAAATCAGATTACGCAATAATAAAATCATAACCGGTGCATTAATGAGCATCGCTTTGGTAAATAGTGGCTGTAATGACTTCCTGAATAAAGTACAGCCACAGGGACAAGAATCAAGTATTACTTTCATGCAGAGTCAGGATAATGTAGAACTTGCCATTGTCGGTCTGTATAACATGCTTACTTTCAGTCGCGGCAGCGGTCCAGACGGTGACTGGGTAGACAATCACTTTGACTGTTATTTCGGCAGTATGATGTCAGACGATTCGGAGAAGGGAAGTCAGCCTGCTGATAATCCCAATGGCCTGACACAGCTCACCATGTTTCAGCTCACGCCTTCATTGGCTTTGAACAATTACTTTTATATACATGGCTTCTGGGGCGTTTCGCGTGCTAACTTCATCCTAGACAATGTGGCTAGTACCGATTTCCCTGCTGATATAAAACGACGTATGATGGGTGAAGCACACTTCTTCCGTGCTTACTATTATTATTACTTATTGCAGCATTATGGGGGTATGCCTATTTTCCGTTCTTCGGTCACGGCCTCTGACTTTGGTTCCATTCCTCGTGCCTCTTACTCGGAAACAATGCAGTTCATCATTGACGAGTTGAAAGAGGCAGAAGAGTTACTGCCCAACCGGGAAGAATACGGATCAAGCGATTTGGGACGCGCTTCTAAGGGTGCCGCCCGTGGTATGTTGGCACGTGTTATGCTCTACAGGCTAGGTACGGATACTGAATGTCCGGACACTTGGCAAGACCTATATGATGTTACAAACTCCATTATCACTTCCGGTAGCTATCAGTTAGTGCCTAATTATGCCACTTTATTCGAGGAAATTACCGATGGCGACTATCGAAGAGAATCACTGTTTGAATACACTGGAAAAAACGGAAGCCAGAACGCAGGTATGGTGCTCTCTTGGTTTTTTGAGAGAAACAGAAGTGCTGCCGGCGGTTGGGGATTCAATCAGCCTACTCAGAATTTGGTGGATGCTTTCGATGTAACCGACCCACGTCTGAGCTGCACAGTTTACGGCATTGGCTACAATAATGGAATTTTGTATGGCACTCCTTCCGGTTTCCCTGATAGGGCTGGACAGATGATGACCAACTATTACAGTCGCAAAGTGGCTACTTATGACGGTGACTCAGGGCAAGATGCCTTGCTGACTGGTACGACCAAAGCAGTATTTGTTCTTAGGTATGCCGACATATTGCTGATGCATGCCGAAGCTGCCTACTATCTGCAACGAGAAGACGAAGCCCGCCAAAAAGTCAATGAAGTACGCAGACGTGCCCGTGAATCTTCCTATTGTCAAGGATTCACTGTTGGAGCCCCCAGGGAATTTGTTTACCCAGACGTTACTCCCAAAATTCCGGATCTTGATAGCTCCATAACAGGTCAGGCATTGCTTGAAGCTATTTGGAACGAACGCCGTTTGGAATTCGGCATGGAAAACATACGTACATACGACTTGATTCGTACGGGGCGTTTGCTCGATCGGCTGAGCAAAGTAAAAGATCAATATCGTACCGGAGGCACGGGACCTATCAACACTAATAATAATGCAGACATGGAAATCCGCATACCGAACATAGGTAATAATATCCAGCAATATTGCCTTAAGGTAAATGTCCCTGGAATTGGTGGAGGCGAACGCTACTTGCCTTTACTTGCTATCCCTAACACTGAAATTACCTATTGGAATATTGAACCGAATCACAATAATTAATTTTATTTTTTGAAATATGCAAACAATGAAACATTTCACCTATATCTTCCTACTTGCCTTTACTGTATTGGTGGTAGGATGCAGTGACAACGAACTTGAGTTTTCCGAAAATTATGATATTCCTTGGAAGATTTCCACAATAACGGCAGTCAGCCCCTTGAGTGCAGTTCCGGGAACTGTCATTACCATTCAGGGCGAGAACTTAGGTTCTGATCTTGTTTCAAGTACCGGAATTACAATCGGTACGGAAATCTGTACTATCGTGTCGCAATCGGCAACCAGCATTACTATTATAGCTCCTAGTTTCCAGACATCGGAAGAGCTTGATGTGGTTGTACTGAATTTGCATAATCGCAAGTTTGTATTTGAGAAAAAATTTGTTCCTATACAAGAGTAATCTTTAATATATAAAACTATGAATATGAAAAAGAGTATTAGTATTTTGATGGCGGTATTTATTGTTAGCCTGTCAGTGTCGGCACAGACATGGCAACCTGCCGATCCGGATGCAACGCCGGAAGCCAAACAACTTTTCACACGGTTATTGAATATCCAATCCAAAGGAATTATGTACGGGCATCAGGATGATTTGATGACGGGGCATACTTGGTGGTATGAGCCTGGACGTTCCGACACCAAAGAAGCTGTAGGTGATTATCCTGCTGTGGCAGGTTTTGAGTTAGGTGAAATAGAATTAGGAGGAACTTTAAGTCTTGATTCGGTGGCATTTGCCAATATGGCTGAAAGAGTACGCTGGTTCTATGGGCAAAATGGTATCATCACTGTCAGTTGGCATTGTGTGAATCCCATTACTTCACAGTGGCCAGGAGTGAAGGAACCCAACGGTACCGGTTCGGCATGGGAAGTCAAAATGCTTTCTGCCGACAAAATGAATGCGGTAAGAAGTATATTACCTGGCGGTTGCAATCATGAGATGTTCAATTCTTGGTTGGAAAGGCTGGCTAAGAACTTCCTTCAGTGGCGAGATGAAAAAGGAGTGCTGATTCCTTTTATTTTCCGCCCTTATCATGAGCATTCCGGAAGTTTCTTCTGGTGGGGAACCGAACGTTGTTATGCCGAAGAATATGCTGCATTATGGCGGTATACAGTAAACTTCTTGCGGGAGAAAGGGTTGCATAATATCCTCTATGCATATAACACGGACAAGGTATATTCAGCAGAAGAGTATTTAAGTGGATATCCCGGTGATGAATATATTGACATGCTGTCCATTGACTGGTACGGACAAGGGGAAGAATTCAACAAGAACATAGATAAGGCGCTGGAATTTACTACACAAATTGCAGAACAGAAACAAAAGCTGCATGCATTGAGCGAGTGTGGTCCTATCAGTGCTGATTTGCAAAGGATTCTTGCTCAATATAAAACCTCGTACGTACTTACATGGCGGAATGCCCCTCCCCGAGGTGGGAAAAAGCGTTTTGTACCACTTACAGCCGAACAGATAGCCCAATTGCCTGCGGATGCGCGTACAGCTTATGAAAACAGGCTGAAGCAGCCTAAGCATGAGGACCTACTTAAATTGATGAAAGCGAACAAACGGTATTTGTTTTTGAAGGATATTCAGAACATCAAATAATCCCATAATACATGAGAATAGAGAAAATAATGGCATTCGCTTCAGTCGGTCTTCTGTTGACCGGCTGTGGCGAAGCACCGTCAGGCAAATATTCACGGGGAGTGGGTATCTATCCCGGAAACCCCGATGAAACATTCGCGCCTGAATTGGTGGAAGACAATGAAACATACAGAAATGTGGCTGCTCTCAAGGCAGCCTGGCATTCGTCAAGCTATGACTATAATCTTACGGCACAATTGGTGACAGACGGCATCATAAGTACCGAGGAGCCTAGTACTATCAACGTTTCGACTCAAAACGGTCCTTTGATGAAAAATGAGCGCGAATGGTTCTTTGATGACAAACCCGATTCTAAATATATCGTTGAGGGTAATGATATCTACTTGCAGTTTGACTTTAACAACATGGATATTGAGGCTGACAGGATTGTACTGCGTGGAGATGTGGCAATTGACAGCCAGAAGTCGAGAGGATATGAAATAGCGGCGTATGCAACCACCGATGGCGTGAAATGGGAGGAACTGAATAACACTAAAGGCAATGGCTATCCTGGTACAGAACCTGCAGTAATAAAGGGGAGAAGTGCACGCAGTACCGTGAAGGCAGAACCGAACGCTTCTCCTGTAATATTCAAATACGACTATAAACCCACTGTAGAAGAACCTCCTGTGATGCTGTTCAACAACAGGCGCGTAAGTCGTCCGTTGACTTACGAAGTAAGTCTGAAATCCGCCAAGAAATATAAATCATATAGATTTGTATTCAAGACGAATGCTGCTAAGGACTGGGCGTTCCATACACTGGACTTTTATAGGGATGGGAATCATGTTCCCGCACTTCCTTCCACTTCTTTCTGCAGTGTATGGAAAAGTGCTTCTGCCGGTGAAGAATGGATCTATGTTGACTTGGGTGCTCCAGCCGAGTATGACAAAATCAATCTTTATTGGATAAATAAGGCTATAAAGGGAGTAGTCCAAGCATCTGATGATGCCAAGATATGGACTTCTATCGTTGACCTACCTGGAGGGGACGGGAGAAAGGATGTCATCGAACTGAATAAAACGGTCAGGAGCCGTTTTGTCCGTTTGCTGCTTACCGAATCAGAATCTGGAGCTCCTTACCAACTGAGTGAAATGGAGATATATGGTAAAGGAGGACTGGTGCCACATCCACACCAACCCCTCGCAGAATCCGACAACCGACAATTCTTGAGTGGAGGTAATTGGAAGCTGCAACGCGCATCACAGGTTAACGGTTCGGGTGAAGCTATTTCCAAAATAGGTTATTCGGATAGTGATTGGATTCCTGCTACCGTTCCCGGTACAGTGTTGACTAGTTATATGAATATCGGTGCCATTCCTAATCCCAATTTTGCAGATAACCAACTGCAGATTTCAGAATCATACTTTCTCTCTGATTTTTGGTATCGAAATGAATTCACTGTGACTAATCCCGCAGATTATGTCTTTTTGAATTTTGATGGCATTAACTGGAAAGCAAATATATTCTTAAACGGGAAAAATATTGGGAATATAGATGGTGCATTTATGCGGGGCAAATTCGATGTATCGAAACTGATTGTAAAGGGGAAGAATGTCATAGCAGTACAGATTGTCAAAAATGCTCATCCGGGTGCCATCAAAGAACAAACAGCTTACAGTACAGACCAGAATGGAGGAATTCCGGGAGCGGATAATCCCACTTTCCATGCCACCATTGGCTGGGACTGGATTCCCACTATCCGTGGTCGTGATATCGGTGTCTGGAATGATGTTTTCCTCACATACAATGGAGCTGTTACAATTGAAGACCCCTTTGTTAGGACTGAGCTCCCATTGCCAGATACTACATCCGCCGATGTCTTTATTGACCTGACTCTTAAAAATCACTCGAACAATGAGGTGAAAGGAATATTGAAAGGTGCTTATGGAGAAGTCACTTTCCAGCAAGCTGTCACTCTTTTGCCCAGCGAAGAGCATTTGGTAAAACTTGATGCAACAAAGATACCGGAACTCCATTTAAAGAATCCCAAATTGTGGTGGCCTAAAGGATATGGAGCCCCTCATCTTTACGACGTTGAATTCTGTTTCGAAACCGATGGCAAAGTAACGGACAAGACTTCTTTCAAATCCGGTGTACGTCAGATGACCTATAGCGAAGAAACATATAAACCGAGTGGAGGAATGTCCGTCGGTTCTTTCGGGCAAAGTGAGCCACAACGTTTAAGCTTGTTTATCAACGGTCGGCGTTTTATAGGCTTCGGAGGTAATTGGGGATTCGGAGAATCAAACCTCAATTATCGGGAACGGGAATATAATATTGCGGTGGCTTATCATGCAGACATGAACTTTACCATGATAAGAAACTGGGTAGGACAGATTGGTGACAGGGAGTTCTATGAAGCATGTGACCGACATGGAGTTATGGTCTGGCAGGATTTCTGGCTTGCCAATCCTGTGGATGGTCCCAATCCTTACTATACGGAGATGTTCAATGCCAATGCTTGTGATTATTTGAAGAGTATCCGGAATCATCCTTCCATAGGCATTTATGTAGGACGTAACGAGGGAAATCCCCCTGCTGAAATAGATGATTATTTGCGTGAATTGGTGTCTAGGGAACATCCCGGACTGTATTACATCTCAAATTCAGCCATGGGAGTAGTAAGTGGTGGAGGTCCGTATAGAGCACTGTCTCCGAAATCCTATTTTCAGTCTTATGGGCACGACAAATTCCACAGTGAACGTGGAATGCCTAACGTAATGAACTACGAAAGTATGCTACTTACTTTTGGTGCGGATAAAATAGAACCTGTAAATACAACGGAAACTCCCAATCCGGTTTACGGTCTTCATGATTATACACTGGGAGGAGGAAAGGGATCATCCGCTCAAGCGGCTTCCTCTTTTAATGACATGATAAAGAAGGCATTTGGACACCCCCGAGATGCAAAGCAGTTTGCTGAATGGGCACAATGGATCAATTATGATGGCTATCGTGCTATTTTTGAAGGCAGAAGTGAGCACCGCCGTGGCATGCTGTTGTGGATGAGTCATTCAGCGTGGCCTTCCATGGTATGGCAGACCTACGATTATTATTTTGACCCGAATGCAGCATACTTCGGTTGCAAGAAGGCCTCTGAACCGCTCCATATCCAATGGAATCCATTGCGTGACGATATAGAAGTAGTCAATTATCACGCATCCGACCGGACTGAATTGACTGCTACGGCCTCACTTTTTAATCAGGATGGAACATTACAATGGACAAGGGAAACAATACTAGACATTAAGGAAGACCAAACGGTTGCTTGTTTTCCCCTTGAACAACCCGAAACCCTGTCTGACACTTACTTTATCAAACTGTCCTTAACAGATAGTGAAGGCAAGCAGCTGTCCGACAACTTCTATTGGAGAGGTAAAGAAGAAGGTAATTATAAATCTCTGCTACAGCTTCCAAAAGTGCCGATATACAAGGATGTTACCATAAAAAAGACCGGTAAGGAATGGCTCATGAGAGCCGTCTTGAAAAATGAGACCCAAACACCGGCTCTGATGCTTCGTTTAAAGGTGGCGAGCGAGAAATCAGGCAGGATGCTACTTCCTGTATTCTATTCTGACAATTATTTCTCATTACTCCCCGGAGAAGTAAAAGAAGTGAATATACGGCTCTATGATGCTGATACATACGGTGAGAAACCAGTGTTAGAGGTATCAGGATTCAATTTATGAGCACCTGTGAATATCATCAATCCATAATAACAAAAAGAAGGGATAATCAAGCCGTGGAAGTATGCCTACTTAATTTTTAGCAAAGCAATGAAAGGTAGATTGAAAATTCAGAAGTAAAAATGATATTCAATATATTGTTTTACAAACACAAAACAAATATACAGAATGTGGCATTATGCTATATGAATGAAATAGAATCATTTCAGCAGTAGTTTCTATATTTAAATTCATACATGGGAGAAGCGTGTCTGTGAAGATGTGCTCTCCTACTTAAAGAAAAAACTCCCCTTGCACGAACACTTGTGAAGGGAGTTTTTTATAGTATACTCGGCATGAATATTGTCTAACGGGGTACCCCCCGAGTAATCCCCTAAAGCCTATCGTAATCGCATAAAGACATAAAAAAAGGAGTACCGCTGTACTCCAACCTTTGTTAACCTTAAATCTAATACTATGAAAAACACATTGCAAAGATACGGACTTCTGATAAATCTGCAAATTATCCAAGAGAAAAAGCATGTTTTATAACACAGATTAAGAAAAAAGGACGGATATGTAAACACATACCGTCCCTCTTTTAACATTTAACGTGTCGGATTATTCTTCATCCAACAAGATTTCCAATATCTGGCAAGCAGCCTTGGCAACCGGAGTACCGGGGCCGAAGATGGCAGCTACGCCTGCCTTGTAAAGGAAGTCATAGTCTTGTGCGGGGATTACACCACCGGCAATCACTACGATGTCCTCACGTCCCAACTTCTTGAGCTCTTCGATAATCTGCGGAACCAATGTCTTGTGTCCGGCAGCCAATGAAGAAACCCCTACTACATGAACGTCGTTCTCAACCGCTTCACGGGCAGCCTCGGCCGGTGTCTGGAACAAGGGTCCCATATCCACATCGAAGCCACAGTCGGCATATCCGGTTGCAACAACCTTGGCACCGCGGTCGTGACCGTCCTGCCCCATCTTGGCTACCATGATACGAGGCTGACGTCCCTCTTTCTTCGCAAACTTCTCCGCCAATTCACAAGCACGGTGGAAGTCGCTGTCATTCTTACTTTCTGATGAATACACGCCTGATATAGTTCTAATTACTGCTTTATAACGTCCTACAATCTTTTCGCAAGCATAAGAGATTTCCCCCAAAGTGGCACGGACACGGGCTGCCTCGACTGCCAGTTCCAGCAAGTTTCCCTTACCGGTCTTTACACATTCAGTAATAGCCTCCAATGCCTTGTCCACTTCCGCCTGGTTACGTCCTTCCTTCAGACGCTTCAGGTTCTCAATCTGTTCCTGACGGACAGCCGTATTGTCGATTTCAAGAATATCAATCGGAGCTTCTTTCTCCAGACGATACTTGTTCACGCCGACAATGGTCTGCGAACCGCTATCGATACGGGCTTGTGTACGTGCAGCAGCCTCTTCGATACGCATCTTGGGAATACCGGTTTCGATGGCTTTTGCCATACCGCCCAGCTTCTCTACTTCCTGAATCAATTCCCAAGCCTTGTGAGCCAACTCATTGGTCAGGCTTTCCACATAATAAGAGCCACCCCATGGGTCTACATTCTTGCAAATGTAAGTTTCTTCCTGAATATAAATCTGCGTATTACGTGCAATACGTGCAGAGAAATCCGTCGGCAAGGCAATAGCCTCGTCAAGAGCATTGGTATGCAGTGACTGAGTATGTCCCAATGCAGCAGCCATCGCCTCGATACAAGTACGGCCCACATTGTTGAACGGGTCTTGCTCTGTCAGCGACCAGCCGGAAGTCTGGGAGTGCGTACGCAAAGCCAGCGACTTCGGATTCTTCGGGTTGAACTGCTTCACAATCTTTGCCCACAACATACGTGCGGCACGCATTTTGGCAATTTCCATAAAGTGGTTCGTTCCGATGGCCCAGAAGAAAGAGAGACGCGGTGCGAAAGCATCGATGTCAATACCCGCAGCCGTTCCGGCACGCAGATATTCCAAACCGTCTGCCAGGGTGTAAGCCAACTCGATGTCTGCCGTAGCACCCGCTTCCTGCATGTGGTAGCCGGAGATGGAGATAGAGTTGAACTTAGGCATTTTCTGGGAAGTATATTCAAAGATGTCAGAGATAATCTTCATAGAGAATGCAGGCGGGTAGATATAGGTATTACGCACCATGAATTCCTTCAAGATATCGTTCTGGATAGTACCAGCCATTTCTTCCAACTTGGCACCCTGCTCCAGACCTGCGTTGATGTAGAATGCCATAACAGGAAGTACGGCACCGTTCATAGTCATAGAGACGGACATCTTGTTCAAAGGAATTCCATCGAACAACACCTTCATATTCTCCAAGGAACAGATGGATACACCTGCCTTACCTACGTCACCCACTACACGTTCGTGGTCGGGGTCGTAGCCACGGTGAGTGGCCAAGTCGAAAGCTACAGACAAACCTTTCTGTCCGGAAGCCAGATTACGACGATAAAAGGCATTGGATTCTTCGGCTGTGGAGAAACCGGCATACTGACGGATGGTCCAGGGACGCAAGGTGTACATCACCGAATACGGACCACGCAGATAAGGAGGAAGCCCGGCAGCATAGCCCAAGTGTTCCATTCCCTCAAGGTCTTCTTTTGTATAAACAGGCTTCACCTCAATGTGTTCCGGCGTTTTCCAATCAGCATGGATGCCGTTAGCCTTTTGCCACTCAGCACCGTTGACGGGCTGAAAAGCGGCATATATATCTAAGTTTTTAAAATCTTTTCGCATCATGTTATTTACGATTTGACGATTTACGATTTACGATTGAAGTTGCTTACTTCAAAAGTTTGGCGTTGAATTCTTTTAATGTCTCTAATACGTTGACACTGACATGGATAAAGTTCTCGATACCGGCAGCCTTCAAGTCGTCCATGCAAGCAGGAGCACCGGCTACGATAAACATGGCACGGCCATTCAGAGCCTTGAAGGCAGGAACAGCATATTCTGCATATTCATCATCACTTGAACACAATACCACGATGTCGGCCTTGGCAGCCATAGCTGCTTCTATACCTTCTTCTACAGTAGAGAAGCCGAGATTATCAACGACTTCGTATCCGGCACAAGCCAGAAAGTTGCAAGAGAGTACTGTGCACGTGCCTGGCGCATGGCCAGATTACCGATAGTCAGCATAAACGCTTTCGGGCGCTTGCCGGAAGCTTCCGTTTCAAGACGCAACGCCTCGAATTCACTGGCAGCACGGTCAAAGTTCAACGTCGGAACATCCTTTTCGCATGTATGTCCGCCACCGCAACAACAGGTAGCTTCAACCGGCTTCTTATCTCCGGCTTTTTCAGTAAAATTAGGGAATTGATTGGTACCCAACAGCACTTCCTTGCGCTTGGCAACTGCGGCATGACGCGCCTTGTTGCTCTCGTTTACGGCAGCCTGCACTTTTCCGGCTTTCACGGAAGCATAGAAACCACCGTCTTCTTCTACAGCGAGGAAGAGGTCCCAAGCCTGCTTGGCAATAGAGACGGTCAAATTCTCAATATAGTAAGAACCTGCAGCTGGGTCAATAACTTTATCGAAGTGCGATTCTTCTTTCAACAGCAGTTGTTGGTTACGCGCCATACGCTCAGAGAATTCGTTAGGAGCATCATAAGTCTTGTCGAACGGAGTAACCGTCATTGAGTCAACGCCGGCAAGGGCGGCACTCATCGCCTCAGTCTGCGTACGCAACAAGTTTACGTGTGCATCAAACAAAGTCAAGTTGAATGAAGAAGTTTCCGCATGAATCTTCATCTTGGCTGCACAGCGGCATTCGTTGTTCTCGCCCTTATTTTCACAATCGCGCAGACACTCGGGACTGTAAGAAGCCACAATATTAGCCCACAGCATACGTGCAGCGCGGAATTTGGCTATTTCAAGGAAGTAGTTGGAACTGATACCGAAATTGAACTTAATCTTCTTGGCTACCATTGCAGCCGGCAGACCGGCATCAACCAACTGATTCATATATTCATTACCCCAAGCCAAAGCATAACCCAGTTCCTGGAAAATATAAGAACCGGCATTGTTCAATGTCAGTGCATTTACATTGAGTACACGATATTTCGGAAGGGCAGCAGTCGCTTCAATCAGAGACTTGGCTGTCGCTACCATATCACCTTTTTCTTACCTTTGGCCAGCATCTTGTTGAAGTAGTCATAGTTGATGGAGCCCCGCAATTTCGTCAAGTCATAATCCTTTTTCTGGAAATAAGCGACAAGAAGTTCTGCAAGTTCCACCACATGCCCCTGGCAGGTAGAGAAATTCAACTCGACACATTCCGCGCAGATATCTTTCAATAACGTTTCGATGTACTCTGCACTCAGTTCCTTGGCCTTTACATGGAAAGAGAGTGAATCTACACCTTTATTCAAGATGTCCAACGCCTTGGCATTGGCCTCTTTGGGGCATTCCACTTTGATTTCCTGACGAACAAGCCATTCATTGTTGTCTTTCTTGGTACCTCTGAGATAAGGAAACTCGCCGGGAAGGGCATCTGTTGTCTTCAAACCTTCGAGATCTTCCATACGGTAGAAAGGTTTCACCTTAAATCCTTCGTTTGTCCTCCAAACGAGCTTCTTCTCGAAATCCGCCCCTTTCAGGTCTGCGGTAACTTTCTCCATCCACTGCTCAGTGGAAACGGGAGAAAAGTCGGAGAAGAGTTTTTCTTTACTGTCTGCCATAGTTTATTTAAAATTTAAATAGATGAATACTATTCATTTTTGTCATCAAGAGACTTGCAAATATAAGGAAATACTTAGAACAAAATCTTTTTTTAGAGAAAATTGCACTAACAGATGACTCCGTGCCCATACGGATTCAGCGTATTCACCGGAAGCATACTCTACTTTTGCAAAGTTGATATAGCAAAAAGTACCACAAAGCCTTTGCCACCTCCTTTTTATTAAGTATTTTTGCGCGAAATTTTAAAAAACGACATATTAATAGGTACTATGAATTGGTTAGAAAGCTTGCTATGGGACTCTTCATCTGTCGCTCACATCGTTTGTTTGTATGCATTCGTAATATCTGTGGGCGTATTGCTGGGTAAGATTAAGATTTTCGGGGTATCGTTGGGGGTTACATTCGTCCTCTTTGCCGGTATCCTGATGGGCCATTTTGGCTTCACGGGCGAAACACACATTTTGCATTTTATCCGCGAATTCGGTTTGATTTTATTTGTATTCTGCATCGGTCTGCAAGTCGGGCCCTCCTTTTTTTCTTCCTTTAAGAAAGGGGGTATGCGGCTGAACATGCTTGCTGTCGGTATCGTGTTGCTGAATATCGCAGTAGCATTGAGCATCTACTTCATTGACGGAGGGATAGACTTGCCAATGATAGTAGGTATTCTCTATGGTGCCGTAACCAATACTCCGGGTCTGGGTGCCGCACAAGAAGCCCTGAACCAGATAAACTATACGGGAGACCCCATTGCATTGGGATATGCCTGCGCCTATCCGCTTGGTGTGGTAGGTATCATAGGTTCCATCATAGCCATCCGCTATATTTGCCGGGTGAACCTCAAGAAGGAGGAACAGGAACTCAATACGCAGGAAGCAGATGTAAAGCATCAGCCGCACATGCTTCACCTCGAGGTACGCAATGAATCAATTTCCGGAAAGACCCTGCTCCAGATAAAGGATTTTCTGGGACGCCCGTTTGTATGTTCGCGCATACGCCACGAGGGGCACGTCAGTATCCCCAATCATGAAACAATATTCCACGTAGGAGACCAGCTCTTCATCGTATGTTCCGAAGAAGATGCCGAAGCGGTGGCTGCCTTTATCGGAAAAGAAATACACGTAGACTGGGAAAAACAGGACACTCCGATGGTTTCCCGCCGTATCCTCGTCACTAAATCTGAAATCAATGGCAAGAAACTGGGAAGCCTCCACTTCCGCAGCATGTACGGTGTAAATGTAACCCGTATCAACCGTTCGGGTATGGACTTGTTTGCCGATCCCAATCTGGTACTTCAGGTAGGTGACCGTGTAATGGTGGTCGGCCAGCAGGATGCCGTAGAACGTGTAGCCGGCGTATTGGGTAATCAGTTGAAACGTTTGGACACTCCGAATATCGTAACTATTTTTGTGGGAATCTTTTTGGGAATCCTGCTGGGTAGTCTGCCTATCGCATTCCCGGGTATGCCGACACCGGTTAAGTTAGGTTTGGCTGGTGGTCCGCTGGTAGTTGCCATCCTCATCGGACGTTTCGGTCACAAAATGCATCTTGTGACGTACACCACCATGAGTGCCAACTTGATGTTGCGTGAAATCGGTATCGTGCTCTTCCTTGCCAGTGTCGGTATAGAAGCTGGTGAGCATTTTGTACAAACAGTAGTAGAAGGTAGCGGATTACTGTATGTAGGCTATGGATTCCTGATAACTGTTATCCCCTTGTTGATAATCGGTATGATAGCCCGTTTCTACTGCAAAGTGAACTACTTCACCCTGATGGGTCTGATTGCCGGTAGTAACACAGACCCTCCTGCATTGGCATATGCCAACCAGACATCGGGCAATGACGCTCCGGCAGTAGGCTATTCTACAGTATATCCGTTGACTATGTTCCTGCGTATTTTGGCGGGGCAGATGATATTGCTGACAATGATGTAATAGGAAATGCAATAACCTCCTTAAAATAAAACCTCCGGTCTTTTCATATTATAGTTTTGAAAAGACTGGAGGCTTTATTTTGAAGATTATCCATCAACGGCAACGATCAAAGAAAGATTCTATCGCCTCCTTATCCACAAAGTAGCCTTTCACCCCGCATACCATGCGGTTGTTCATAAGCAACCCTTCATACCCATTCCGGTCCACATCCAGCACCTCCTTCTGATAGGTTTCTGAAACGGTATGCGCCTTTTCGTCAGCAGGCAATTGCTGGTAAGTACCAATGTACCAATTGCCGTCAAACAGATTGTTTGTAGAGCTTGTCATAGAGAATCTGCTTGCCTCGGCAGCATAGAAAGTATTCTGTTTGAAAAACGTGTCATCAGCAAAACCATCCCAAGAATCGGAAGTAATCATCGTACGGTCCACGTTAGCAGCCGGCTTTGCATTGGCATGAATAATATTGTGTTCTACCAGCACATGTTTCGCAGGACCGGCAACATGTATGCTCGGCGAAAACATCCCTGCACGGGTTTCTTTGGGACGAATACCATCGCCGATACTGATATTATAGCGTACCACGTAGAAGTCCTGCCCATTGTCCCAGGAGTTACCGGTGTCCTTAGGGTCGAAATATTTCATGACGTAGACCATGGACAAAGAAGCGGCTGCGCCACCGTACCAATTGCCTTCCCCGCCCTTGCCGTTCCACGACATGCCGCGTACAAACAAAGTGCTGTAAAGCCGTGGGTCACGGTTGGCAAAATGGGCGGCATTGGGGCGCGTCACATCCAATACTCCATTGTTCATTTCCCCGTAGTTACGGTCGGTCACCGGAGTACCGTCCGTCAGGTAATAGTCATCCGCCAGGTTTAGTGTACCGTTCATTGATTCGATAGGAGTATTCCAGTGTGCATTGAAAGACATCCGGTCCACACTTGCCGAAGTCTCGGAACTTCCGTATACCTTTATACCCGGCAGAAAGAACACCCACAGCAGTAAGAGGAATCCCAATCGTGACATATCGAGCACTCAGTTCACCTAAGATTGAGTTTCTGTTTCACAAATTCCTCGATGAAATCCGTCGTTCTCTCAACTCCCAATACAGAGGAATCGATACACAAATGATATGTCTCGGCAGCCCCCCATTTTTTATAGCTGTAGTAGTTATAGTATTCGGCGCGTTTCTTATCCGCTTTGTTCATCATCTCCTCCGCTTCACGCTCAGAAATGGAATGCATTCGGCAAAGGCGTTTGATGCGCTCTTCATTGGAGCAGGAAATGAAAACATTGACACAGCGTGGATGTTCTCGCAGAATGTAATCGGCACAACGCCCCACAAACACGCAGGACTTCTCCTCCGCCAATCTGCGTATCACGTCACTCTGCACTTTGAACAGAGCATCATTACTCAGGCAATTCGTGGCCGGGATAGCCCCGTCACTGACAAAAGGGAAACGCATGCCGAAGAGCCCTCCAATAATACCTTGTGAAGCTTTCTCATCAGCTTTCTCAAAGAACTCACAACACAGTCCACTCTCTTCAGAAGCCAACCTAATCAGTTCCTTATCATAAAAGTCAATACCCAGACGGGCAGCCAGTTTCTCGCCTATCTCCCGTCCGCCACTGCCCAGTTGACGGCCTATATTGATTATAAAATTATTGCCCATACGCTTATTCATCTATTGGTTTGCAGATAGCAAATATAAATATTCTTACGGAATATCTACAGAAAGCATATGAAAAATTTTATTTTAATGTGCTGCAGCAGTCTTAAACTTACGGAATTGACAAACCAACATCACCAATGCTATCAAACTTGCAAGCAAATCGGATACCGGCATGCTGTACCACACTCCTGCCACTCCGAAGAACTGCGGCAGGATAAGCAGGCAAGGAAGCAGAATCAGCATCTGTCGGGTAAGGGAAAGGAATATCGCTTTGCCTGCCATGCCTATGCTCTGGAAAAAATTGGAAGTTACCATCTGGAAACCGATAATGGGGAAGAACATTACCGTAATGCGCAATCCCGTAGCCGAAAGTTCCGTCAATTCTGCGTCTGATGTAAAGATACCCACCACCAGATTAGGTGCCAGCATCCCTACCAAGAAGCCAAAGGTTGTCACACAGGTGGCATAGATTATTGTCAGTTTCAGTACCTTGTTCACCCGGTCGTACAACTTTGCTCCGAAGTTATATCCGGCAATGGGCTGCATTCCCTGGTTTAATCCCATCACAATCATAACTACGATAAACACCAAGCGGTTCACAATACCAAAGGCACCGATAGCCAAGTCGCCTCCGTACTTCTTCAATCCCTGATTGATAAGGATTACAATAAGGCAAGCCGCCAGGTTCATCAGAAAAGGAGACATACCGATAGCCAGTGAATCAAATACAATCTTACGCTTCAGACGGAAGATACCCCGGCGGAAGTGCAGCAATTCATTGGCGTTATTGAACTGCTTGAGTTGCCACAGCAAGGCAATGACCTGCGCAGACACCGTAGCAATGGCAGCCCCGCGAATCCCCCAGTCGAACATAAATATAAAAATAGGAGCCAATATCGTATTGATAGCCACCGTAGCAATAGTGGCATACATCGCCTGCTTGGGATGTCCCGAAGCACGCAGCACCGCATTCAGACCCAGATAGAGATGGGTAACAACGTTGCCCAACAAGATTATCTCCATAAACTGCCGCGCATATTCCACCGTCTCATCACTGCCACCAAAGAAATAAAGGATAGGATTAAGAAAAGGAAAGACTATAACGGTAAACGCCAAACCCAACAAAATATTCAGTACAAACACATTGCCCAGCACCCGTTGCGCCGTATCATAATCCTTCTGTCCCAGCTTTACCGAAATCAGTGTAGCAGCACCTACGCCTACCAATGCACCGAAAGCAGCCCCGAGGTTCATCAACGGGAAAGTCAGTGCCAATGCCGACAGAGCCATGGTCCCCACACCGTGACCGATGAAAATACTATCTACCATATTATATAAAGAAGATGCCGTCATGGCAATGATTGCCGGCACGGCATACTGCATCAAGAGTTTTCCGATGCTCTCCGTACCCAACGCTGTGGGTGTCTTTTGTGCTGTCATACTATATACCTATTTCTTTTTACCGGGTGCAAAGGTACGTATTTTCCGTCAAAAGGTTCGCTATCTGAAAAATGTTTCGTACTTTTGTACCCAAATTGAGTGAAATATAGCGAAATGAACGTATTAGAACTAAGTGAACAAGAAATCATTCGTCGCAACAGTATGAATGAACTTCGCGCGATGGGCATTGAGCCTTATCCCGCAGCAGAGTATGTAACAAATGCTTTCTCTACCGATATTAAAGCTGAATTCAACGACGATGCAGAGCCTCGCCAAGTGTCCGTTGCCGGACGTATCATGAGCCGCCGTATCATGGGTAAAGCATCTTTCATCGAATTGCAGGACTCCAAAGGACGCATCCAGGTATATATCACCCGCGATGACATCTGTCCGGACGAGGACAAGGAGATGTACAATACCGTGTTCAAACGTTTGCTCGATTTAGGCGACTTTATCGGCATTGAAGGATTCGTATTCCGTACCCAAATGGGCGAAATCAGCATCCATGCCAAGAAGCTGACCGTACTTGCAAAGAGTATCAAGCCCCTGCCTATCGTGAAATATAAGGACGGCGTGGCTTACGACTCTTTCGAAGACCCCGAACTCCGCTACCGCCAGCGTTATGTAGACCTTATCGTGAACGACGGCGTGAAAGAAAAATTCCTGAAGCGCGCCACCGTCATCAAGACCATGCGTGCTGTGCTGGATGAAGCCGGCTACACGGAAGTGGAGACGCCGATTCTTCAATCCATCCCCGGTGGAGCAAGCGCCCGTCCGTTCATCACCCACCATAACTCTCTGGATATAGACCTCTACCTGCGTATCGCCACCGAGCTTTACTTGAAGCGACTGATTGTGGGCGGATTCGAAGGTGTATATGAAATAGGCAAGAACTTCCGTAACGAGGGTATGGACAAGAACCATAACCCGGAATTCACTTGTATGGAGCTGTACGTGCAGTACAAGGACTACAACTGGATGATGAGTTTTACGGAGAAATTGCTGGAACGCATCTGTATCGCCGTAAACGGCTGCACAGAAACCGAGATAGACGGCAAGACCATTAGCTTCAAAGCTCCCTACCGCCGTCTGCCCATCCTGGAAGCCATCAAGGAAAAGACCGGATACGACCTCGAAGGCAAGAGCGAGGACGAAATCCGCCAGGTGTGCAAGGAACTGAATATGGAAATTGACGACACCATGGGCAAGGGCAAGCTGATTGATGAAATCTTCGGAGAATTCTGCGAAGGTACTTTCATACAGCCCACTTTCATCACCGACTATCCCGTAGAGATGAGCCCGCTGACCAAGATGCACCGCAGCAAGCCGGGACTGACCGAACGCTTCGAGCTGATGGTGAACGGCAAGGAACTTGCCAACGCTTACAGCGAGCTGAACGACCCGATAGACCAAGAAGAACGCTTCAAAGACCAACTTCGCTTGAGCGAAAAGGGAGACGACGAAGCGATGTTCATCGACCAGGACTTCCTGAAAGCATTGCAATATGGTATGCCTCCCACATCGGGCATCGGTATCGGCATCGACCGTCTGACCATGTTAATGACGGGCGAATCCTTCATCCAGGAAGTGCTTTTCTTCCCGCAGATGCGTCCGGAAAAGGTCATCCCCAAAGATGCTCCTGCACGATACACGGAACTGGGCATCCCCGAAGATTGGGTGGCTGTAATCCAGAAGGCCGGCTACAACCTGGTGAGTGACATGAAAGATGTGAATCCGCAAAAACTCCACATGGACATCTGCGGTATCAACAAGAAATATAAATTGGAACTGGCAAACCCGACCGTAAACGAAGTTGCTGACTGGGTCGGAAGAATTAAGAATTAAAAATTAAAGAATTAAATAGGCAAAATTAAAGATAGGAGGAGGAGGAAGGTACTCCTTTCCCCTCTTTTAATTTTTAGTTTTTAATTATTAATTTCGATATGAAACTACCCGGTAAGATAGCCATCATGGGCGGAGGAAGTTGGGCAACTGCCATTGCCAAAATGGTACTGGCCCAAGCGGAGTCGATAAACTGGTATATGCGGCGAGACGACCGTATTGCCGACTTCAAACGGCTTGGCCATAACCCTGCCTACCTGACGGGCGTCAAGTTTGATACCAAGCGTATCAACTTCAACTCCAACATCAATGATGTCGTGAAAGAATCTGATACGCTCATCTTCGTTACACCTTCCCCTTATCTGAAGGTTCACTTGAAGAAACTGAAGACTAAGATTAAGGATAAATTCATCATAACTGCCATCAAAGGTATTGTACCCGATGACAACTTGATTGTCTCGGAATATTTCACTAAGGAATATGGCGTCCCGGCTGAGAATATTGCTGTATTGGCAGGTCCCTGCCATGCGGAAGAAGTGGCTTTGGAACGCCTTTCTTATTTGACTATTGCTTGTCCCGACACCGACAAGGCTTGCACCATTGCCCGCAAACTGGCCAGTTCATTCATCAAGACCTCTGTCAGTAATGATGTTGCCGGCATTGAATACAGTTCGGTGCTGAAAAATGTATATGCCATTGCAGCCGGTATTTGCAGCGGTCTGAAATATGGCGACAACTTTCAGGCTGTGCTCATGTCCAATGCCATACAGGAAATGAACAGATTCCTGCAAACGGTACATCCGCTGAACAGAAACGTAAATGATTCCGTTTATTTAGGTGACCTGCTGGTGACGGGATATTCCAATTTCAGCCGTAACCGCACATTCGGCACGATGATTGGCAAGGGATACTCCGTGAAAAGCGCGCAGATTGAGATGGAAATGATTGCTGAAGGATATTACGGTACAAAATGTATCAAGGAAATCAACAAGCATTATCATGTCAACATGCCTATTGTAGATGCAGTATACAACATTCTGTATGAGCGTATCTCACCGACGATTGAAATCAAGCTGCTTACCGATTCATTCCGGTAAGCGCGAAAAAAGATAAAACGAAATACTGAATTTAAAACCTAGAATATTATGATTAGTTTGAACATTGAAAAGACTCTTGGATTCATCTCCAAAGAAAACGTTTTCGCCTATGAAGCCCAAGTAAAGGCTGCACAGGAAGCATTAGAGAATGGTACCGGTAAGGGCAACGACTTCTTAGGCTGGCTGCACCTCCCCTCTTCCATCACTAAAGAGCACCTGGCTGACCTAAAGGCTACCGCACAGACGTTGCGTGACAACTGCGAAGTAGTAGTAGTTGCCGGTATTGGCGGAAGTTATCTCGGTGCACGTGCGGTGATAGAGGCTTTGTCAAACAGCTTCACCTGGTTGCAAGACAAGAAAACGGCTCCGGTCATTCTGTATGCAGGACACAATATCGGTGAAGATTATCTATATGAACTCACCGAATACTTGAAAGACAAGAAATTCGGTGTTATCAACATCTCCAAATCCGGTACTACCACTGAAACGGCCTTGGCGTTCCGTCTGTTGAAAAAGCAATGCGAAGACCAACGCGGCAAGGATATGGCAAAGAAGGTTATCGTTGCCATCACCGATGCCCAAAAGGGCGCTGCCCGCGTAACGGCCGACAACGAAGGCTACAAATCCTTCATCATCCCCGATAACGTGGGCGGACGTTTCTCCGTACTGACTCCGGTAGGCTTGCTGCCCATCGCAATAGCAGGTTTCGACATTGAGAAATTGGTTGCAGGTGCAGTTGCCATGGAAAAGGCTTGTGGAAAAGATGTTCCGTTTGCAGAAAATCCTGCTGCCATCTATGCAGCTACGCGTAACGAGCTCTACAAGAACGGTAAGAAAATTGAAATCCTCGTAAACTACAATCCCAAACTGCACTACGTAAGCGAATGGTGGAAGCAGCTTTATGGTGAATCCGAAGGTAAGGAAAACAAGGGTATCTTCCCTGCTGCCGTAGATTTCTCCACCGACCTGCACTCCATGGGACAATGGATTCAGGAAGGCGAACGTACCATCTACGAAACTGTCATCTCCGTGGAGAAGACACAGCACTCCCTGCAAGTACCTTCGGACGAAGCCAACCTCGACGGACTGAACTTCCTGGCAGGCAAGCACGTGGACGAAGTGAACAAGATGGCTGAATTGGGCACACAGCTTGCCCACGTTGACGGCGGCGTACCCAACATGCGCATCGTTATCCCTGCACTGAATGAAGAAAGCATCGGAGGTCTGCTCTACTTCTTCGAAATAGCTTGCGGTATCAGCGGTTATATTTTGGGAGTCAATCCGTTCAACCAACCGGGTGTGGAAGCATATAAGAAGAATATGTTTGCATTGCTGAACAAGCCCGGCTACGAAGAAGAGTCCAAAGCTATCCAGGCAAGACTTTGATAAATTAAGAATTGAGAGTTGAGAATTGAGAAATGGCTGCACAACAAGTGCGAAGAGAACCGTTCCCCGATTCTCAACTCTCTATTTATCTACCCCGCATTTTTAAATTCTCAATCCCCAATCTACCAAGTGTTCGAAAACTCTATCGCCCGTTATCTGGAAAAGCACGGGCACCCCTACATCCAACTGAAAGCCGTTCTTTTTGACATGGACGGTGTGTTATTCAACTCCATGCCCTACCATGCCGATGCCTGGCATAAAGTAATGGAACGTCATGGCCTGCACTTGAGCCGTGAAGAGGCATACATGCACGAGGGACGTACCGGAGCCTCCACCATCAACATCGTTTATCAACGCCAGTATGGCAAGGATGCCACTCCCGAGATGATAGAAAGCATCTATGCAGAGAAAAGCGCCGAATTCAGTACCCACCCGGAACCGGAACGTATGCCGGGTGCTTGGGAAGTGCTGCAAAAGGTAAAAGCGGCAGGACTTATTCCGGTACTTGTCACCGGTTCGGGCCAACACTCCCTGCTGAACCGCCTTGCCCACAACTTCCCTGGTATGTTTCAGCGCGACCACATGGTGACCGCCTTTGATGTGAAATACGGAAAGCCTCATCCTGAGCCTTATCTAATGGGACTGGAAAAAGCCGGAGTACAAGCCAACGAAGCTATAGTTGTAGAAAATGCACCTATCGGAGTACAAGCCGGAACAGCAGCCGGCATATTCACTGTGGCAGTCAATACCGGTCCGCTGGACAGGCAGGTATTACTGGATGCCGGAGCAGATTTATTGTTTCCGTCCATGCAGGCGCTTTGTGACGACTGGGAAAGGTTGCAAACCGCATTAGATGCCAGTAATAGCCTTCGCCACAAAGATTGACGGCGACCCAAACAATATAACAGTTGATTGGAGCTTATATAACCAAGTAATACCATTACTTGATATACAGAAGGCATCTATTGTCTTTCTTCTTAAAACGCTCCAATCTACTCATTTTCTCCTTCTCGGTTTCTTTAATAGGGAACGTTATCCTACGAGTATCTTTATCATAATCGTACAATTCTCTGGCAGGAACTACATAAACAGATTCCGGACCGTCACCACACCATCCAAAGCCAAAAACATAAAACAAGTTTTTTATCGGACGGTTCAACAGATTAGAGTTCATATACCTTTCGTACTTTTCAATGTCTTTTATATCGAGATAAAAACCTATCTTACTTCGCCATTTACATTCTACAGCTATAATATCTCCAACTTCATGAATGGTACTCGTAGTGGTAACACACTCCATCAACAAATCCGGAGATGATGAAGACAGAGGTCTATAACCCTCAATGTATTTATCACCTCTCCAATCTAAAAGCCGCCAAAATATTTTCTTGTCACAGAGGTCCGGATAACCTTCTTTACTAATATTAGAGTTCTTCACAACCCATTCCTCAAATCTATCTCCCAAATATTTACTTTTCTTCCTTTCTTTAAAATATTGAAAGGTATCCATAAACCGATATTGGAAAACACCTACAAAATCATCGATAAACTGATTTAATATTTTCATAGCCATAATAGTCTATTGTGTCTTTAAATAATATTCATTGCAAACAAAAATTCATAGGTGAAGAGCCGCAACACCCATTTTCAAAAATAGATTTTTTTTCATTTCCAAAAATAGAGTTTTTTTCCCAATTCTTTCCAGATTTCCTTCCCATCTTTGCAATACAGAAAACAAATAAAGTATTAATTATTAAAAATAGAAAAGTATGAAAAAGTTAGTTATGATGTTGGTTTGTATGTTTGCAGTGCACACAATGGTAATGGCAGATAATGATAAGCCGATAGAGGTGAGCCAGTTGCCGGCGAAGGCGCAGACATTTATCAAGACTTATTTTAAAGACCATAAGGTGGCAATGGCTAAATTGGAGTCGGGAATGTTTTATAAAAGCTATGATGTGGTGTTCACGAATGGGGAGAAGGTAGAATTTGATAAATCGGGAGAATGGAAGGAGGTACGATGCAGACAAAGTGAAGTTCCTGCACAGATTGTACCGGAAGCGATACGTAACTATGTAAAGACCAATTATCCGGATGCAAGAATTCTTCAGATTGAGTACGATGACAATGAGTATGAGATAAAGTTGTCTAATCGTTGGGAAATTACATTTGACTCTAAAATGAGGGTGATTGACATTGACGATTGATGACAAGAAAGATTTAGAATATGTAGATTATAAAGTTAAGTATCAAGAAGCTGAAAACAGTTGCTTGGAGAGGGTTTCTCCAGGCAACTGTTTTTTTATGCACTTCCGTACGGTAGCAGGGCATATGGTGCTGCGCTCATTGTACAACAGTAGTTGTACTACTATTCCAATTGCCCGGAGTCAACGAAGCCCCGGCTGCACTTTTGCAGTTTTTTAATCAGTGTGTCCGGAGAAGGACACTCAACCTTCTCCGGAGCTGAAAATACTGATTTATAAGGAAACGGCGCTTCTCGGCGCTTCCTGCCGGAAGGCGACTCAGGCTATGACGCTTTTAGGATTTTGGCAGACCTCACCATGGTATAGGTAGTCCCCTTAGTACAATGGCGCATATCATTCAGCTTACTGAAAAATAGATTTTTTTTCAGAGAGGTTCGTTCGGCAGAGAAATTCCAACCGCAGAACGGAAGAACAACGTTTTCAGTCCGTCATAAAATCCCGGAAGAGCAACCGTTCCATGCGTCTCTTCCGGGAACTTTTTTGATACCACCCGCAAATGCCGCTTCTCCATACGAGGAACTGCACTCCCTATAAAATCATCTGTCAGGGGAAAGTGGATCAGCTTCCTATCAAGACGCGGCTGAGTGGCAAACGCAACATACAGTTGCTTTCCTGAAAAGTCAACCTTATCCACCTGCCGTTCTACCTGTTTCTGAAAATATCCTTTATCCCACCATAAACTGGGGTCTATGGCGATGTATGTATCAAATGCACCGGGATAATTCAGCAAAACATGCAGCGTGAACAACCCGGCATAAGAATGTCCAGCCAACAAGTGTTGTCCATTCACCGGCAAGTCTTGTTCCACTGCGAGGCGTAGCTCCTCCGTCAGAAAACGGCAAAATTGTCCTGCCCCACCCCCTTCCGGTTTATCGCCCGGACGGACAGTTCCGTCACGCCGGGCAGCGGAACAGGTTGGCGTAAAGTCTCTGGTTCTGTTTGTATTCAGGACAGCCACAACGATACAGGGCGGTAAGGAAGAAACTTTGGAGGTGGAAAACAAGCGAGTAAAACCTACCACCGAATGAAAAAAAAGAATCACCGTCCAGCAAATAAAGAACCGGATAACTTTCCTCTTTCACCCGGGCGGGTTGCAGGTACATACACCCAATATTCTCTAGCCTCATTCAAGACATGCGAAAACAAAGTGTGGCGAGTCCCGATAGAAATAGCTTCTTGCGCTCTCAGCGGAAAACCGAGCCAAGTGACAACTACCAATATGAACAGAATATGCAGGCTTCTCATTTCAATTCTTTTTTCAGTCTGCAAAGTTCGCAGAAAATAAGTTGACTACCTATCCCTATTTTTAGGTATTCTCACGGTTGAAAGCTTTCCGCAGAAATCAAAGGCTGATTAAGAAAGTTTGATGGGCAACTGAATTTCCGTCATCCATTCATCCACCGTTTCTTTGTTCCAAATGCCGTCAATATGGCAAAACCGGGCACGGTCAATGACCTCGTATCCATTTGTCTCGGCATACGCAAAAAGCTCGGCGAAAGTTTCGGGCATATGCTCATAAGCACCGTAATGGTTGACACAGAGCGCAACCGGCACTTCCGGAAGTTCCTTGAATTTAATCAGTTCCGAATCTTCCTTGCGTTCAGCCACCGCTTCAAAAAACTCGATATCAATATCAACCCCATATTCCTCATTATATTCCACCGTGAAACAATATTCCGGGGCAGGACATTCACAACCCAAACGGTACATTTCAGGCCCGATGATATTCGGACAAAGATTGAACAGCTCCTGATAAGAGTCTATTTTACGGCGATGGGTAGCAAAAATTCTTGAAGGGAGGGATTTCTTAAACACTTTTTCCATAACATTCTCTTGTTTATGGAGTAAATTTTCCAATTTGGCAAGTTCGGTCTGCCGCCATATCAAGTGTTCAATCTCGTTTTTGCAACGTTCTATTTTAACCTTCAACAATTCAGCATCCGGAAATTCCTTGCCATCGGCAAACAACTCGGATATCTCTTCGAGGCTGAACCCTAATTGCTTGAGGTAAACAATACGGCTCATACACCGGAGCTGGCTGATGTCGTAATAGCGATACCCCGTCCACTCATCCACTTCAACGGGTATCATCAATCCTATCTCTTCATAATGACGAAGCGTCTTAACGGTCACCTGGCAAAGTTTGGAAAACTCTCCGATTTTAAACTTCATTTTATTCTTCATAAACTCATGCGCATTTTGTTTATGATGCAAAGATAGGTCCTGCCCTTAGGGACGAGTCAAGAGATTGCTTCAAAAAAAACACATATTTCACTATTCACAACGGCAATAGGTGTTTGCACCGCACGTACAATGGGGTAACAACTGCCCACTCAGTTCATCGCGGTAAAATTCATACAGCCGCCGGTACATGGTTTCATAGAGTGCGGCAATTTGTTGCTCCTGCTCACTTTCATTTTGAAAACGATTTTTAAAGGGGTCTTCAAAATTAAAATGCACCTGCTGCTTGGCATCCAGAGTGATAAATTTCAGTTCTTCTCCGGCTTCTTTACATAGGGTAATCACGTAGTCCCACGACCGGTGCGTATAGGTCCCGACACCAGACGGTTTCTTGCGAGACACGCTGAAACCATTCTGTTCCATCACATTGCACACGGCATCGGGAACGCAGTTCCCCTCCATAATTCCTGCCGTAGAGATATTCATTCCCCTGCCAAATGCATGCAGGAGTTCCTGCGCGATACGGCTGCGGCACGTATCTTCATTACTTATTAACAGTATATCCATTGTCCGTTACTTTTCCAGGTTTAAATACCCGCCATCTCCTTCTTTCTTCATCTTCGCTTTACGTGCCAGGTCGAACAAGGTGGGGTTAATGTGGCAATATCCACCAGGATTTTTGTCCAGATAGTCTTGATGATAATCTTCGGCGAGATAGAAGTTCTTCAAAGGCTCTATCTCTACAACCAACGGACGGGAGTAGTTGGCAGCCAGCCGGTCAACGGTTTCACGAATAACAGGCAGGTCGGCGGTATCCGTATAATAGATACCCGTGCGATACTGTGTACCTCTATCCCCCCCTTGCTTATTGAGGCTGGTAGGGTCAATCGTTTTGAAATAAAGGTCGATAAGGAAAGGTAAGTCCACCTCATCGGGATCATACTGTACTTTTACGGTTTCGGCAAAGTCCGTGGTACCGGTACACACCTGCTGATAGGTAGGATTGGCTATATTTCCATTGGCATATCCCACCTGGGTAGCCTCCACACCTTCTATTTGTTTCAGGAAATGTTCGGTACCCCAAAAACATCCTCCTGCCAGATAAATCTCTTTCATTGGTTTCATGTCTGTTCTCCTTTCTGACCGTCCTTCCGGCTTACCGGCATAGGACAGACAAGTCATTAACATTGCAAAAATAAATATTATTTGTTTCATACCTCTAACTCTATGGAAATTATAACAAGAAAGAGAACCGTATGGTTGACTTTTCTGGATGTATTGTATAAAAAGAAACTCCCTTTGCAAAATATTCATGCAAAGGGAGTTCCTTTCTTTGTGACCCCGGTGCGATTCAAACGCACGACCTTCAGAACCGGAATCTGACGCTCTATTCACTAAGCTACGGAGCCAAATGTGGATGCAAAAGTATAAAAAAATTAGCAGATTCCTAACATTCAAACGCTTTTTATATCAAACCGAGGAATATTTTTATTATTACTTTGAGAAGACTAACCGCAATTACACAAACATTTTGTTCTTTTTTCCCACAAAACAGAAGCAAGTATCAATATTATTCCTATCTTTGCCGAGCAATTTAATAGAAGTTATACTGAATAAATTTATGAGCTACCTGATAACACCTGAAGGTTACAAACCTTTATTGGACCTAAAACAGACTGAATTAGGGATTAAACAAATTAAAGAGTTCTTCCAATTGAACCTCTCTTCCGAACTGCGCCTGCGACGTGTGACAGCTCCACTGTTCGTATTGAAAGGAATGGGTATCAATGACGACCTCAATGGAGTGGAACGTGCCGTAACTTTCCCTATCAAAGATTTGGGCGACGCCAAAGCTGAAGTGGTGCACTCCCTCGCCAAATGGAAACGCCTCACGCTTGCCGAATACCATATCGAACCGGGATATGGCATCTACACAGACATGAATGCCATCCGTGCCGATGAAGAACTGGGCAATCTGCATTCCCTTTATGTAGACCAGTGGGACTGGGAACGCGTCATTACTGCCGAAGACCGCAATGTGGAATTCCTCAAGGAGATAGTAACCCGTATCTATGCAGCTATGGTGCGCACAGAATATATGGTATATGAGATGTATCCGCAAATCAAGCCTTGCCTGCCCCAGAAACTTCACTTTATCCATGCCGAAGAATTGCGCCAACAGTATCCGGACTTGGAACCCAAATGCCGCGAACATGCCATTTGCAAGAAATACGGTGCAGTGTTCATCATCGGTATCGGATGCAAGCTGAGCGACGGCAAGAAGCACGACGGACGCGCCCCGGACTACGACGACTATACCAGCAAAGGGCTGAACGACCTCCCCGGACTGAACGGTGACCTCCTGCTATGGGACCACATCCTGCAACGCAGCATCGAACTTTCCTCCATGGGTATCCGCGTAGACAAGGAAGCCCTGCTTCGCCAGCTCAAAGAGGAAGGCGAAGAGGAACGCCTGGAACTTTACTTCCACAAACGCTTGATGAATGATACACTGCCGCTTTCCATCGGTGGCGGTATAGGGCAGTCCCGCCTCTGTATGTTCTATCTGCGCAAGGCGCATATCGGTGAGATACAAGCCAGTATCTGGCCGGAAGATATGCGCAAAGAGTGCAAGGAACACAATATACACCTGATTTGATATACATTTATCCCGTCATATAATATAAAGTTCACCCCCTCAAAAGGTTGGACTTTATTTTTTATTTTGTACTTTAGCATCCGAAACTACTAACAGATCCAATTATGAATGTTCAAATAGAAGAAAGCTGGAAAGCACATCTGCAACCTGAATTTGAGAAAGATTATTTCCGTACATTGACTGATTTTGTACGGGACGAATATGGGAAATATGCAATATATCCTCCGGGAAAGCTGATATTCAATGCATTCAACCTATGCCCTTTTGACAAAGTAAAAGTCGTGATAATCGGTCAAGACCCCTATCATGGTCCGGGACAAGCACACGGACTTTGTTTCTCCGTAAATGACGGTGTTCCTTTCCCTCCTTCCTTACTTAATATTTTCAAGGAAATAAAAAATGACATTGGCACTGATGCCCCCACTACCGGCAATCTGACACGCTGGGCAGAGCAAGGCATATTGCTGCTCAATGCTACCCTCACCGTACGTGCACACCAAGCCGGTTCTCACCAAAACCGAGGTTGGGAAACATTTACAGATGCGGCTATCCGCATTCTCGCCGAAGAAAAAGAGCATCTTGTATTTATTCTTTGGGGAGCCTACGCCCAACGTAAAGGGGCATTCATCGACCGTAGCCGACATCTGGTACTTACCTCGGCACATCCATCTCCCCTATCCGCTTATAACGGCTTCTTCGGGAACAAGCATTTCAGCAAAACAAACAAGTATTTGCGGGAACATGGAGAGACGGAAATAATTTGGTAAACATCAATACCACTGAATATTACTCTGAGTCTGGCTTCTCTGTTCCCATTTCAAGTCTTGCAGGATACTTGCATTGGCACGGATGGTAAAGTTATAGTATTTCCAGCGTCCGAAAGGTGATATGGCAGCCGTCATGCTGAAACAGTGCAGGTCACGTGTGATGTTGAAAGCGGTCTGCGTTATCTCCTTCGCATTGAAGTCATAACCGGAATTGAAGCTGACAGCCCATTTATTGGTAAGCTTGACGTTACCGTTTATATTAAGGGAATTCAGGCTGAATTTGTACGGATAGCGCATGTTCTTACGATTAATGGGCTTACTGGTGTCTTCCGTAATATTGAAACCGGTACTGAAGTTGATAGACCAAGGCATCTTGAATACCTGATAGCCGTCAGCATCGGCAGCAGCCTTTTCCTTCTTCTTCTTCGGAGTGCCGTCCTCGGTAGTTTCCCCCTCCATGTCACCGTCTCCCTCCGTCGAGGCATTCTGGTCTTGGCCCTGCTCCTCGTCATCCTTCTGACCGGTGAAGAAGTTCCTTATTTTCTTCCACGAATCATTGTTCACGGTCCAACTGAACGACGTACCATATCCCGACCAACGACCGAAACGGCCATACGACCATTCCGTACGGTTACCGGGCACCACCCTTCCGTTCTCATCAAACTCGTAAGCATAAGTGGCAAAGGTAGAGCTCATACTCAACGTATAACTCTTGCTCAACTTCAGACGGAGATTAAAGCTCAAGTCACTCCAAGGACGCACCTGGGCAGCCGTGTTGTAACTGATACCCATACTCAAATCGTCAATCAGGCTCACCTTGCGGATAGAGTCATTCTTATCCTTGAACTTCATTTCAAGGTTATTGGAGATATTGAAACTGATAAGCCCCTGCTTTCCTCCACTTGGCGGACTGAACACCTGACCGGCATAATAGGAATACTGCACGGTATCGCGAATGCCGTTCTGGTCTTTTATATAAGAGTCATAATAGCCAAAACGGGACGAAGTGAAATCGGGCGCAGCGCTGAAACTGATGGAGGGAGTGATGACGTGACGTATCTGTATCTCCTTCTTCTTCATAAACAATGGCTTGTACATACCATAAACTTTGGTATTGATACCCAGACTGGCACTGTAGTCGTATACACGGTGAAAACCGTAGGTCGTATCATTCACCTCCTTGCCTTGCTCATCGTCCCAGTCCTTCTTCACCTTGCGGGTGTACCAACGCTCCGTATAGTTTACGGTAGGCGTCACATTGAAGTACTTGAACAAAGTAAACGTGGCACTTACCGGAATCTCATGCTGCATACCGTTCTCCCAATCGCGTATCAGGTTCTTCTTGAACAACAGATTGTCCTTCGTCTTGATACTGTTCTTCACACGGCCAGTATAGCGAACGGAAATCTTCTCATACCACTTTTCATCTCCCACTGCATGTTTGCGCTTGAAAGGGAAAATGGTACTCAAGGAAATGGTCATGTCCGGTAAAGTCACCGCGATAGAGGAGTCGCGCATGGTCTGGGCAATATTACCTGAAGCGGAGATGCTCAGATGCTGGTCGGGAAAGTTACGCGAATAGCTGACACTGGAAGTCTTGGTATTCTGCGACATTGCCTGGGAGTTGTACATATTGCCGATATTGGTACGCTCATAACTACTGGTAGCAAAGTTCACACTGGCAGAAAAGGTAGAATTCGGACTCGCTTTCGGGTCCTGCCGGTGAGACCACACCACCTTGAAGTCTTTGGCAACCGAGTAGTCGGGCAAGCCTTTGTCACCGGTCTTGGTCACCTGATAGCTTGCCTGCAGCAAACCGGAATATTTGTAACGCTTCACATAGTTCGACTCCATATTCAGCGCCCAAGAACCTTTCGTGAAGATATCCGCCCGCAGCTTCAAGTCCATTTGGTCACTGATGGCGAAGTAATATCCACCGTCCGTCAGACCGAAGCCACGATTGGAGTCATCCATATAGGTAGGCATCAGAAAACCGGACTGGTAACTGCTAGAGAACGGGAAAAAGAAAAATGGAACGGCAAGCGGAAGCGGCACATCCTCTACTACCAGATAGGCAGGTCCCGTCACCACGTTCTTTTTCGGACGTACCTTGGCATAAGTCATCTGCATATAAAAGTGAGGGGTGGTCATGATGGTCACAAGTCGTGTAACGACCGCTCCGCATATAGAGTTCATCATTATTCCCTTTCTTGGCATTATTACCGGTCACGTATCCCTCGCCCTGCTGGCTGACAACATTACTGATAAGACCTCTTTTACTCTTGAAGTTATAGCGGATAGTATCGGTTTCGTAGGAGGTGTCCCCGTCTTTGAAGACCGGTCTTCCCTTGGCTGTTCCTACAGAATCGACCACGCCACGGGCAAAAACCGTACTGTTGTCCATATCCATAGAGATGACATCAGCCTCCAGGTCAGCACCCGGATAACTCACCTTTCCCTGGCCGTAAAGATGGGCAAAGCCACTCTGCGTAAATACAATGGAGTCATTGGCTTCGTAGGCTACGGGAGCATCCAATGCATCCTTCTTGGGAGGCGCAACTGCCACCGTATCTTGTTGCAACGAATCGGCAGGAAGCCCCTTTCCCCCTTGCAGGGAGTCTCCCATCTGCAAACTATCCCCTACCTGCAACGTGTCTGTCCGCTGAACATTCGGAGGCGCGACCTTCGCTCTACGGCGCTGAGAAGCAGCCCCACCAGAGAGAAGAAGCAAGACGAATAGTAGTATGAATGATATGAATGTATTTGCTTTCAATGGCGTCATTAACTAATAGTTTACGCTTGGAGGGGCAAAAGTACGTAATTTATACGGATAATCTCCCTTTTTAAAGAAATTTAGATTGCTACAAGAACTGTTCGCACCAATTATCAAAGCGCCGTACCCCTTCTTCACCATAACGTTCCAAACTTTTACGGGCTTTTTCTACACTTTTCTCCTTTTCCAAATGAGTTTTTGAATAGAACTTATCGGCAAAACAGATAACTTGCTCTTCCAAGCTGACCGGAACCATTTCACGATGCGGCACGGGCAAATCCTGCGCAATGATTCCCTCCAATGAAAGTCCGGCACCCGTATGGCGTTCACAAACCAAAGCATGGCGGGGATAGCCTTCGCCGCGTATCAGGTCGGCTCCCAAATAACCGTGACAGATATAAGGCTTGTCGCCAAAACAATGGATACCTGCCGCATCTGTAAGAAAAATGCCTATATCGTGCAGCATGGCAGCCTCGTACAGAAAATCCTTATCCAATGAAAGTTCCGGATGGCGGTCGGCAATCCATAACGACTTGTCGGCTACGGAACGGCTGTGCGTCAACAGTATATGCCGCAACTCATTCTCTTCCGGATAATATTTGTTAATGATATCTATCGGATTCATTTTAAGTTATGAGTTATGAGTTATAAATTATGGGTTATGAATGTCAATCGCCCTAAATTTATACATGCAGATTTCATTACGCATATCACAACTGCGTCTGTCTGTACGGAATATCTTTTCCAGATGATACGTCTGTTCCAGCTCTCCCAACATATTCTCCTCCTCCTTTACGGGAACCAACAAATAGCCCTCCCCGCTGGACGGACGTTCCTTTTCAATGTGCCGCATGCGGTCTTTCAGATAGAAGTTAACACCATAGAAACTCATTTTCGAGTAAGAATAGACCACACCTTCCGGAACATACGTATTGACCCTTTCAGCCAAATGTTTATCTGATTTCACAGCCAGCACCGTGGGCTGATAAACCGAATCCAATGATACGAAAAGACAAAGCATACATCCTGCTATACCATATAATAATGACCGGCTATCCGCACGCTTTACCACCATACATAATGTGCAGACAGCGGCTACTACGGGAAGCGCTACCAGGAGCCACTTGGGAACAGACAAAGCCACATCCTCCAACGCATGCATAAAGGCTACATTCTCAGCGGCATGGCGTCCGCTTCCAAAAACGCTGTCGGGAACCAGGCCGAGACGAACTACGACAAAAACAAGCGTAAGCAACAAGCCCAAAGAAGCAAAGATGATTGCACAAATCCTGAAAACTCGTGCCCCCTTTTGTACCAAAGCCAACAGATACTCAGCTATCAGCACTGCCATAAACGGATAGATGGGAAGCAGATAAACGCTCCGCTTACTCTTGGGGATGCAGTAGAAGACAAAGATTATCAGAATGACCAGCCACGTGAACAATTGTACCGGAGACTGGTTGCGGAAAGCAGTCCAGCCCTTCTTCAACCGCAACAGCAGGGTCTCCCCTTCCGGCAGACAACGCATGTTTTTCCACTTCAAGCCAAACAAGGAAATTACCAGAACCAACGTCCAGGGAATCCATCCCCAAATCAAAGTCAGGAAATTATACCATATAGGATTTTCATGGGACTCGTAGGACATTTTGCCCATAAACCGCCCGGTATTCTCCTCCAGAACCAAATCGAGGAACGGTTGTCCACCTTGTCTGTAAGCTACGTATACCCAAGCTAAATAAGGAACAAAAGAAAGCAAGCCGATACCTACCAACGAGAAAAACGCTTTCCAGAAAGAACGTCCGCGCAACAACTGATACACACCGATACACGCGCAAGGGAATATGGAGCCTACCGGCCCTTTGGTCAACGTGGCACATCCCATCAGCAACACCGCAAGCCAGGGCACTCCGCGGCATCCCTTCTCATCCCAGCGGAACAGCAGACAAAGGGAAATAACGATAAAGGCAACCTGAACCATATCGACCCGACAAGCGACAGCCGCCCGATGCACCTCGAAAGAAGACAAAAGAAGAATAGAGGCCAGAAACGCCGTTTGAACGTTTTTACGTTTTGCCACAAAGGCAAAGAACATTAACTGCATGGCTAAAAAAGCCAATGCAGACGGGAAACGGGCAGAAAACTCCGTCACCTCTCCAAAAAGGGAAGAGACGGCGGCTATTGACCAGTAGAAGAAAGGGGGTTTATAAGCAATATCAGTACCATAGTTCACCGGAAGTATCCAGTTTCCACTTTCCAGCATAGAAAGGGCAACAATCGCCTCCCGCGGTTCCCCCTTGGAATAAAAAATGGTTTCTCCCAGAAAGGGAACAACCACAAGCACACTCAGCAGCGCAATAAACCAGAACGCCTTCTTTCTGTCCGACATACCTTATTTGTTTTTTATGTTTTCTGGACGCAAAGATAGCGCAAACCGAAAGCAGATGCAAATTTATTTGCAATTTGCTGAGATGCAGCTTAATTTCGCAAAGCAAAATTACAAATAATTCTGAAACAATGCCTAACTTTGCCGCCCCAATGATAATGGCAACAGAGAGTAGATATTTAATGTTAAGATGAAGCGGCTGAAACAACTACCGGAATTTGTACGCTTCGTAATGGTGGGCATCTTTGCGACAGCTCTGCACTACGGATTGTATTTTGTATTACAACGGGTTATCAATGTAAACATAGCCTATACACTGGGATATGCTCTCAGCTTCATCGCCAATTTCTATCTGACTGCTTACTTTACCTTCGGCCGAAAGCCCTCATGGAGAAAAGCCTTCGGATTTGGAGGAGCACACTTATGCAGCTATCTGCTACACATGGGGTTGCTGAACCTCTCTCTCTGGATGGGCATCCCCAAACCTCTGGCCCCCATTCCGGTTTTCGCCATCGCCATTCCGGTCAACTTCTTACTCGTACGTTTCGTTTTCAAAAGAAAAGAGTGATAATTTGTTTTTCTCCCGATTTCTTACGAATATTGCAAAAAGATTTGTTCTATGATGGAAAACTCTCCCATACTCGCCGTTGTCGTACCTTGCTACAAAGAAGAGGCAGTGCTGCATGAAACCCATAAACGATTGAGCCAATTATTCGACCGGCTGATACAAGCCCGGCAAATTTCCCCGGAAAGCTATATATTATATGTAAACGACGGAAGCACCGACCAGACATGGGCTATCATCAAAGAACTGCACCAAAATACGGCCTATGCCTGCGGACTGAACCTGGCAGGAAACGTAGGACACCAGAATGCCCTGCTGGCAGGACTCAATGCAGTAAAAGACCGTTGCGAGATAGCCATTTCCATTGATGCAGACTTGCAAGATGACATCCAGGTGATTCCGGACATGATAAACAGCTATAAAGCGGGCAATGACATCGTTTATGGCGTACGTAAAGAACGGAAGACCGACACTTTCTTCAAACGCAACACCGCTTTGGTCTTTTATCGGCTGATGAAGGCAATGGGGGTAAAATCCGTCTACAATCATGCCGACTACCGCCTGATGAGCCAGCGGGCTGTACAACACCTATGCCGCTTCCGCGAGCGCAACCTTTTTCTTCGGGGACTGGTTCCCCTCATCGGCTACCAGACGGACAGCGTGTACTACAATCGTGACAAGCGTTTTGCCGGAGAATCAAAGTATCCTTTCCGGAAGATGCTTAATTTTGCCATCGACGGTATCACTTCCTTTTCCGTCAAACCGGTCCGTATGATTTTTTGGATAGGCTGCATCTTTATTCTTGTGGCACTGTGTGTCACCGGATGGACACTTCACTCTTACACACAGCATAACGCCGTCCCCGGATGGTCATCACTGATGATTTCTGTCTGGCTGGTAGGAGGTGTGATACTTGTGTCGCTGGGGATTGTAGGCGAATACATCGGCAAAATATACATTGAGGTGAAGGACCGACCGCGCTACAATGAAGAAGAACTGCTGATGCCGTCCGGCAAAACAGAATAAAAGAAGCCCATCATCATTCTACACAAAAGTTTTAAAAAGGAAAAACACTTCTCACACTATCACACTATAATAAAGGTATAGGGAACAGTGTGTGTCTTTCTTGCCAAAAGCATGACAATGGGTTGGCAAAATTACTCTCTGGCAGACAATGAGTTAACATAACTATCAAAATCGTATCGTCACATCAGTTTATATCAAAAAACACAAAATCGCTTGCGAAAGCGACATAAATGCCGTATCTTAGTACACGTGCAAGCAAACCATTTTGCTTACACATGATAAAAATCTGCTTATGGGAACATTAGGCTGCATCAATGACATGCTACAAAGGGATAAAGAGAACCGTGCTCTCCGCAAGTTGAGCAGAGGACGGATGCGGGAGCACTACAAATACCTTGTAAAAAGGAAAGGTCCTGAGAGAGCCGATGTAACCATTGAGGAAATAGAAAAAATCCGAAGAAATACTACTGAAAAGGAATTGTCAGATAAAGAACATCTATTCAGGGCAAAGACGATTCTTGCAGCATGTGCTTTAGTCTTGCTTTTATTGGGAGTACTTTGTTATAAATTGTTCTTATAAGCAGGTCTGAAACCAATTGGCAAGAAATCTACCCGGTTAAATTCATCAGCCATTGGCTGGCGATTGAAAGCAGATTCCCATGCTTCATAAAAAATTCGCATACTTTTTATATTCGAAGCAGAGAATCAACAACTTGATTTTCCTAAACCAATAAATTAGAAATGAAAAGATTATCTTTGCAAACACAATAAATACATTGAAAGACTTTCTGTTAGAACATGGAACATCTAAAAGCATACATTTTAGCACTTAAAAACATGAATACAGATTTTACAATTAGAATTGCCCAACAGCCTGATGCCCTTGAACTTATGAGTTTGTTTCAAGAGACAGTCCTCCATATAAACAAACGTGACTATTCAGAAGCAGAAGTGGCAGATTGGGCATCGTGCGGAAACGACCTCTCCCACATAAAAGACATGATTAAGACACATTATTTTATTGTGGCAACCAATCAACAGTCACAGATTGTCGGCTTTTCATCCATTACCCACCAAGGATATTTGCATTCTATGTTTGTTCATAAAGATTTTCAAGGTAAAGGCATTGCTACCATACTTCTAAATGAGATAGAACGGTATGCAACCGCAAGAGGAATCATGCGAATTACATCAGAAGTAAGCCTGACAGCCCGTCCATTCTTTGAGAAAAGAGGCTATATAGTAGAAGTGGAACAGAAACGCAAAGCCAACCAACTTTATCTCACCAATTTTTGGATGGCGAAAAGGCTGGCTGAATGAAATCGTATAACGGACGTATTCCTGCTTGTGGTGTCTTTTGTGGTGGTTGTCCCATATACACAAGAGAAAAAAGTCCCTGCAAAGGAGCAGAACAGAATGGTTCTCGCTGTGAAAAATGTAAAACATTCCATTTATGTTGCTTGGAAAAAGGAATAACACATTGTTTCCAATGTTCTGATTTCCCATGTACTAAATTCAAAAGATTTACCAAACGTTGGCTAAAATACGGACAAAACTTCATTGAAAACCAGAAAGCTTTTAAAAAACGTAGGTGAAGTTAAATTTTTAAAGTATTATAATAAGAGAGTCCACAACCAACTTACCAACAATGACAGAAAATCAGGAATAAAACAATAATTTTGTACCTTTCGAAAAACATGTGTTGTAAATGACAGATTTTAATTCATACATGGGCAATATAGACACTGACTTTTTTAGGGAACTGTGTTTAAGAAACGGAGAACTACGGTATTATAAAAGAAATGAGTTTATCCTCCGAGAGGGAGAAGTCGGTTCTTTCTTCGGATTTATTGTATCCGGTGTAATCAAATATACCTGCATCAACCAAACTGAAAACAAAACATATAATGTAGGTTTTTCTTTTGCCAATGAATTTATCTCTGATTATCCCAATTGTTTATACGACATAAAATCTGAATTGAATATACAAGCAATAACCCCATGTAGAATCTACATCTGTTCTTCCGAATTACTTCTACAAGAATTTGAAGAGAACAAAGAAAATCAACGAATAGCCCGCATTGCAGCCGAACAATTATTTTTTCAGTCGTATTCACGTTACTTGGATTTGTTCAGATTTACATCGGAAGAACGCTATCTCCAACTTCTTAAAAAATGTCCAGAAATCCTACAAATGGTACCCCTAAAAGAAATTGCGTCTTACTTGAAAATAACCCCTATTCACATGAGCCGCATCAGACACAAACAGAGTTTTGACAGCAAAGAATAAACATAGGTTTAGAAATTCAATCATTTAACAATATTCCAAGACAATATTGATTCTGTCAGGAAGTTCTCTTTTATTTTTGCCCTATCCTTTGGCTGATTCAGCGAAAGGCAGGAATGAAAGGAGTTAAACATAGAGTCCTATATATGAGAACAAGAAAAGTATTTAGAATGCCACTTGATAAAATTCTTTGTTTATCAGCCAATGCTATATTAACCATTATTGCACTATGGAGTATTGCATCAGTCTTTTTCGAAAACGCCACAATTGATTCTATAATAGCCCGTTTCAGCGTGGCTTCTGCCTGCATGGCCAACCTATTTTCAAAACATCGTCTTATCCGGATAATATTCCTCATTATGGCATTTGTACTGATAATTGTTGCAACCGCCCTCTATGTCCATAAAGCAAATAAGATGTAAAATACTCAGCAGTTATTCCGTCTCATTTTTCCTTTTCTTCCACAGCTGATAACTATTGATTATATTCTGCCACAGCACATACGATCCCGGACCGACGGAAGATAACGGATTAAGATAAGTATATGCCATCCAGATGGCAAGCACCGTATTCTTTTGCCCCAGCGCCTGCCCTCCACTGATGCGCTCACCATAATGGCCGCCGATTCTCTTTCCCAAATAGAATTGTATACAGCAGGTTATCAGTCCCGCCAGGGCTATCAGCAGTTCAACAAATACCGGTGCATCACTATTGACCAATGAACGTACCGTCTGCCCTGAGACAATGGCAAGAGCTACCGCCCACAAATAGAAGGCTGCATCATGGAAACCCAACAGAAAATGATGCACCTTCGGCACAAACGCACGCAGAAACCATGCCAGCAAGAAAGGACAAAGCAGCAATGGAAAGACTTTACTCAGAATTTTCAGGAATGCAACAAAAAAAGTAATGTCAGCATGAGGCTCCACCAACGGGAAAACCAAAGGAACAGCCACAGCCGCCAGAAGATTGGACAACAACGTATAGGTCGTCAGGCTGGATGCGCTTCCACCCAGTTTACCGGTAATGACAGCCGCAGCAGTCGCAGTGGGACAAATGAGGCAGACCATCGCACCTTCAAACACTTCCCGGTAGACCTCCTCCATAGGACAACACACCAACAATACCGCAACAATCAAGCAAGAAACCGTCTGGAACAGCAGTAACCATCCATGCCACGATTTGGGTTTCAGTTCATGCACCTCCACCTTGCAGAAAGTGAGCAGAAGTTGGGAAAAAATCAAAAGCGGAGTCAGGAAAGCCACTAACCCATTCACATAAGGTTTGGCAGGCGCCACAAAAGGAATGTCTGCAAAAAAGAAATATCCCAAAGTACCGGCAAGCATTGCCAAAGGCAACGTCCAGTTCTTTATAAAACGAACCAGCATACTTGATTTGCTATTTTAATTATCTGCCGCAAAGTTACGCATATTATCAATACATTGAGCCACTAATTACTCAAACACAGACATTAATTACACTAAAAATGAGAAGAAGAACAATAAAACTGAACATAATCCATTAGTTTTCTATAAATTTCCACTACATTTGCCAAGCGAAAAGGAAGCATTGTCTTTGCTACAATTATATGAAACTATACAGACGATACATATTATATATAAGTATATGCTTAGGGCTGCTTATCTCCCCCTTTTGCAGTGGCAGCGCTGAAGCGAAAGACTTTGTTGTCGTTATAGACCCCGGACACGGCGGACACGACCCGGGTGCAGTGGGAAAAATTTCCAAAGAGAAGAATATCAACCTAAATGTAGCACTCAAACTTGGCAAACAAATCAAGAAGAACTGCCCTGATGTAAAAGTTATCTATACGCGGGACCGGGACATATTCATCCCCCTGGACCGGCGCGCTGAAATTGCCAATAACGCCAAAGCTGATTTGTTCATCTCCATACATACCAATGCCCTGGCCAAAAACCGGACGGCCAAAGGAGCCTCCACCTGGACACTGGGTCTGGCAAAATCGGATGCCAATCTGGAAGTAGCCAAGCGCGAAAATGCCGTTATCCTCTACGAAAGCGACTACAAGACGCGGTATGCCGGCTTCAATCCCAACTCGGCAGAGTCCTACATCATCTTCGAATTCATGCAAGACAAATACATGTCACAGAGTGTGCACCTCGCCTCCCTCGTACAAAAGCATTTCCGCCAAACCTGCAAACGTACAGATCGGGGCGTGCACCAGGCAGGTTTTCTGGTATTGAAGGCCAGTGCCATGCCAAGCATACTGGTGGAACTCGGATTCATCTCCACACCGGAAGAGGAACGGTACCTGAACACTGAAGCAGGAACCACCTCACTTGCCAACGGTATCTTCCGCGCTTTCCTCACCTATAAGCGCGAGCAGGAAATCCGGTTGAACGGAAGCAGCAATACCATTCTTCCGGAGGATGTACCCGAGCCCGTTCAAGAAGAAGGCAACGCAGCTACAGCGACACCGGAAAAGAAAAATGCACCTCAAGCGGAGAGTAACCAAGCTGCCCAACGCCCGCAAAGGTCAGAAAATGCAGCCGTTTCCCAAACAGAACAGAGCGGCATCGTGTTTAAGATACAGATACTCACTTCTTCACGTCCTCTGGCCAAGAATGACAAAAGACTGAAAGGACTGAAAGACGTGGATTATTATAAAGAAGGCGGAATCTACAAATATACGTACGGCGCATCACCCGATTACAACAAGGTGCTGCGCAGCAAACGTAGCATTACGGACAAATTCAAGGACGCATTCATCATTGCGTTCAAGAATGGAGAAAAGATAAACGTCAACACAGCCATCAGCGAATTTAAAAAGAACAGAAATAAATAACAAAAGATACATCATGAAGTATATTACAAAAGAAGTTAGAATAGGAATAGCAGGCATAGCTGCACTTTGCATATTGGTATACGGCATCAACTACCTGAAAGGGATAAATATGTTCAAGCCCTCCAGCTATTTCTACGTGAAATTCCAGAATGTCAATGGGCTGACAAAATCCAGCCCGGTCTTTGCCGACGGCTTTCGTGTGGGTATTGTCCGCGACTTGTACTACGACTATACCCAACCGGGCAAAGTCGTTGCCGAAATAGATGTTGACCCAGAGCTGCGCATTCCCAAAGGAAGTACGGCAGAACTGGCAGCCGAAATGCTTGGCGGCGTAAAGATGAACCTGCTGCTTGCCAATAACCCACGGGAGAAATACCAGATTGGAGACACAATCCCCGGCGTGCTGAACAACGGAATGATGGAAAAAGTTGCCACCATGATGCCGCAAGTAGAGAAGATGCTGCCCAAGCTGGATTCCATCCTCGCATCCTTAAATGTCATACTAGCCGACCCCGCCATCCCTGCAACCTTGCATAACGTACAAGATTTAACAGCAAGTATGGCCGTCACAAGCCGCCAGTTGCAAACTCTAATGAAGGATGATATTCCACAACTGACCGGCAAGCTCAATACCATTGGAGACAACTTTGCACTCATTTCCAACAACTTAAAGGAGATAGATTATGCTGCCGCCATGCAAAAGGTAGACGCAACTTTGAACAATGTAAAAATGATTACAGACAAATTGAACCAGAAAGACAATACCGTCGGACTTTTGCTAAACGACCCTTCTCTATATAATAATCTGAACGCCACCACTGCCAACGCAGCAAGTTTATTGGAAGACTTGAAATCGCATCCGAAACGATACGTCCATTTCTCCCTATTCGGCAAGAAAGATAAGTAAAAGATGGACGTTATATAGATTTTGTCTAAATAACAAGTCTATAAAGGAATTAAAAGGAAAGCCCTCATTTGCTCTATACAAGGAGCGAAAAAGGGCTTTTTCCTGCTCTGGGCACAGAAAGAAAACAAGAGACGCAAAGCTACATAAACCACTATATGACAAAGTATTAGATAAATGCAACACACCTTATATAAGGAGTATACTCATAGTAACCGATAAGTAGCTGAAAGTAAAGAGCTTATTACTTTCCCTAAAAACGCAAGAAAAAAAGGATTTGTTTTTCTCGAATAAGATTGCCAATTTTGCAATCGTAGAAGTTATGCTTAATTAATAAATGTATTTATAGCCGTTATGAGTGAAATAGATCATGTCGGGCTGTGGAACCGCTGTCTTGAAATCATCAGAGACAATGTTCCGGAGCAGACATACAAAACATGGTTTCTTCCCATCATACCTTTAAAATATGAAGACAAAACGCTGGTCGTACAAGTGCCCAGCCAGTTCTTCTATGAGTTTTTGGAGGACAAATTTGTTGATTTGTTGCGCAAGACTCTCTATAAGGTCATTGGTGAGGGAACTAAATTGATGTATAACGTAATGGTGGACAAGAGCTCGCGGAAAACCGTCGACCTGGAGTCTACACAGCGTACCATCATACCGCAAAAACAAGTGATGGACAAAAGGATTCCGCAGATTCCCGTCCCCGAACTTGACCCGCACCTTAATCCAGAATACAACTTTGAAACCTTCATCGAAGGTTACAGCAACAAGCTGTCGCGCAGCGTTGCAGAAGCTGTCGCTCTCAATCCGGCTAAAACAATCTTCAATCCGCTGTTCCTATACGGAGCATCAGGTGTAGGCAAAACCCATCTTGCCAATGCTATCGGAACCAAAATCAAGGAACTATACCCGGAGAAAAGGGTATTGTATGTATCCGCACACCTATTCCAAGTGCAATACACCGATTCCGTACGTAACAATACGACTAACGACTTCATCAACTTCTACCAGACCATTGATATTCTAATCATTGATGATATTCAGGAATTTGCCGGCGTGACCAAAACGCAGAATACATTCTTCCATATCTTCAACCATCTGCATCAGAACGGCAAGCAGCTCATCCTCACTTCCGACCGTGCACCGGTATTGCTGCAGGGCATGGAAGAGCGTCTGATTACACGTTTTAAATGGGGAATGGTGGCTGAGCTGGAGAAACCTACCGTAGAACTCCGCAAGAACATTCTGCGCAACAAGATACACCGTGACGGCCTGCAGTTCCCCCAGGAAGTGATTGACTATATTGCAGAGAACGTGGGCGACAGTGTACGTGACCTGGAGGGCATCGTCATTTCCATTATGGCGCATTCCACCATATACAATAAAGAAATAGACCTGGAACTGACGCAACGTATCGTCCGCAAGGTAGTGAACAGCGAAAGCAAGGCAGTGACTGTCGATGAAATCATCAACACCGTATGCAAGCACTTCGGATTGGAAACTGCCACCATCCACACAAAATCCAGAAAGCGGGAAGTGGTGCAAGCACGACAAATAGCCATGTATTTAGCCAAAAACCATACAGACTTCTCTACTGCAAAAATCGGTGCGCTAATTGGACATAAAGACCATGCCACCGTATTGCATGCATGTAAAACCATCAAAGAACTGAAAGAGGTGGACAAATCATTCCGTGCGGAAATCGACGAGATTCAAGCCGCACTGAAAAAAGGATAAGAATAAAGGATAAGGGATTAAATGCAGCTAAGTATGCATTAGCTTAACCCCTTATCCCTTATCCTTTAATTATCATTTTCAAAATCCCTGCTTTTTCATTATCTTCCAAAGATTCTCCGACATTGCCTCACTGTCTTTCTTCGTATAACGCACATCTGTAAAGACCTGCGCCAGCGTTTCCTTATTGTTCTCCAAGATGAACTGCTTGTTCTCAAGAAGCGATTCTTTATAGGCATACAACCGGTCAATGTCCTGAGGAGTATAATCATGATAAACCTCTTCGTGTACAATGGCCTCCAGCGGCAAACGGTCCACTTGTTCCGGCTGTTCGGCAGGCCATCCCACTGTGACTGTCGTGATGGGAAACACCAATTCCGGTAACTCCAACGCTTCGACAATCATCTGAGGGTTGTAAGTGGTAGTTCCCAGATAGCAAATGCCCAACCCCTTCTCCTCGGCAGCCACACAAAAAGTCTGTGCCACCAGCAAGGTATCGACAGCCCCCGTCACAAACCACTCAAAGTTGTTGTATCCCGGCTCAGCCTTACGTTGCTCACACCACTTGCTGAAGCGGCGCAAATCTATGCAGAAAGTAAGCACTACCGGCGCCGTCCGAACCATCGGCTGATTGAAATGTGCAGGCGCCAGTTTGGCTTTACGCTCTGCATCACGCGTCACAATCACACTATAAACCTGCATGTTCCCGACTGTAGAAGCCCGGAAAGAGGTTTCAAGCAAATCATTTAACAAATCAGCAGAAATATCCTTCTGCTGGTATTTTCGGATTGTTCTCCTTTGTTTCAAGCTTTCCATTCTTTCTTTTTTTGCAAAGATAATGTAATCCACGAACAATTCATTCAAGAGTTCACACTTTTTTTTATCATCATATATCCGGAATAAAATACATCTTTTCAACAAGAAATGAACAATTATTATCTTTACGAGCAGATAAAAGTAACCTTATGTTCGACTAAACCGAGAACCTTTCAGCCCAACAAGTTGTTAATAAATTCCATTTTGGAAAACTTATTCGTTTACTCAAATCATTAAAACATTATAAACCAATAAATTAATAGCAATCAATAGAAAACTACACATCGGTTGATAAAAACATTCATTTTAATTTTGCCAAGTTGAAAAACATTCATAGCTTTGCAAATGCATTTGTTAACGATAAGTACAACTTCTACAACTTTACTTATTTGTAACTAATCCTAAGAGATACAACATTGTGGAAAAGAAAAATTATTCTTATGACGAAGCCTACGGAGAATCTTTAAAATACTTCCAAGGCGACGAGTTGGCTGCCAGAGTTTGGGTAAACAAATATGCAGTCAAAGATTCTTTCGGAAATATTTACGAAAAGTCTCCGGAAGACATGCATTGGCGAATAGCCAATGAGGTAGCCCGCATTGAGGCCAAGTACCCCAATCCATTAAGTTCAGAGGAACTTTTCGGCTTACTCGACCACTTCAAGTACATTGTTCCGCAAGGAAGCCCGATGACCGGAATCGGAAACAACTATCAGGTAGCCTCTCTGTCCAACTGCTTTGTTATCGGTGTGGACGGCGAAGCGGATTCTTATGGTGCCATCTTCAAGATAGACGAAGAACAAGTACAGCTGATGAAACGCCGTGGCGGCGTGGGACACGACTTATCCCATATCCGTCCGAAAGGTTCACCGGTAAAGAACTCGGCACTGACCTCCACCGGCTTGGTTCCCTTCATGGAACGCTATTCAAACTCTACACGCGAAGTAGCTCAAGATGGACGCCGCGGCGCACTGATGCTCAGCGTATCCATCAAACACCCCGACTCGGAAGCCTTCATCGATGCCAAGATGACTGAGGGCAAGTGACCGGAGCCAACGTTTCCGTAAAACTGACCGACGACTTCATGCAGGCCGCCATCGAAGGCAAACCATATACACAGCAATATCCGATTGACGCCACAGAGCCGGCATTTCAAAAAGACATTGACGCATCCGCATTATGGAAAAAGATTGTGCACAATGCATGGAAATCGGCAGAACCCGGTGTATTGTTCTGGGATACCATATTAAAGGAATCCGTGCCCGACTGCTATGCAGACCTGGGCTACCGTACCGTATCCACCAATCCATGCGGCGAAATTCCACTGTGCCCGTACGACTCCTGCCGTCTGCTCGCCATCAACCTTTACTCATACGTGGTCAATCCGTTCAAGCCGGACGCCTACTTTGACTTTGAGCTATTCAAGAAGCATGTAGCTTTGGCCCAACGCATCATGGACGATATCATCGACCTTGAACTGGAGAAGATAGAGCGCATCATGAGCAAGATAGATGCCGACCCCGAAAGTGAAGACGTGAAACATACAGAACGCGTTTTGTGGCAGAAGATTTACAAGAAAAGCGCCCAAGGCCGCCGTACCGGTGTAGGCATCACGGCAGAAGGCGACATGCTTGCCGCCCTGGGATTGCGTTATGGCACTGAAGAGGCAACCGAATTCTCGGAGCAAGTACACAAGACGGTGGCACTCAACGCCTATCGCTCCTCCATAGAAATGGCCAAAGAACGCGGCGCATTCGAGGTGTACGATACAGAACGCGAAAAGAACAACCCGTTCATCAACCGCCTGCGTGAAGCTGACCCGGAAATGTACGAGGAGATGAAGAAGTACGGACGCCGCAACATTGCCTGTCTGACCATCGCCCCGACCGGCACCACCAGCCTGATGACTCAAACCACCTCCGGTATCGAGCCCGTATTCCTGCCCGTGTACAAGCGCCGCCGCAAAGTGAATCCCAACGATACGAACGTCCATGTGGACTTCATCGACGAAACCGGAGATGCCTTTGAAGAATATATCGTGTTCCACCCCAAGTTCGTGACTTGGATGGAAGCACAAGGATACAACCCCGCCAAACGCTACACGCAGGAAGAAGTGGATGCCCTGGTAGAGAAATCACCTTATTATAAAGCAACCTCCAACGACGTGGACTGGCTGATGAAAGTCAAGATGCAGGGACGTATCCAAAAATGGGTGGATCACTCTATCAGCGTAACCATCAACCTGCCGAACGACGTAGACGAAGACCTCGTGAACCGTCTGTATGTAGAAGCATGGAAATCCGGCTGCAAGGGCTGTACGGTTTACCGCGACGGTTCGCGTTCCGGCGTGCTCATCTCTACCAAGAGTGACAAGAAGTCCGAACTTCCCCCGTGCAAACCGCCTACGGTCGTTGAAACACGTCCCAGAATATTGGATGCAGACGTTGTCCGCTTCCAGAACAACAAGGAGAAATGGGTGGCATTCGTCGGCTTGCTGGACAATCATCCCTACGAAATATTCACCGGTGTGCTGGATGATGATGAAGGCATCATCCTGCCGAAGAATGTGGTGTCAGGCCACATCATCAAGAATGTGGATGAGCACGGAAACAAGCGTTACGACTTCCAGTTCGAGAACAAGCGCGGATACAAAGTCACCATCGAGGGTCTGTCCGAGAAGTTCAACAAAGAGTATTGGAACTATGCCAAGCTGATTTCCGGTGTATTGCGCTACCGCATGCCTATCGAGCAGGTCATCAAGCTGGTAGGTTCACTGCAACTGGACAGCGAAAACATCAACACCTGGAAGAACGGTGTGGAACGCGCCCTGAAGAAATACATCCAGGACGGCACGGAAGCCAAAGGCAAGAAATGCCCCAACTGCGGTAACGAAACACTGGTTTACCAAGAAGGTTGCCTCATCTGCAAGACGTGCGGAGCTTCTCGCTGTGGATAATCCCACGGCAAGCACAAACGTTTGCATAGGAATTTAAATGACTTAGATAACGGTAGCTGCATGATTATGAGGAATAATTTCTATACTTGCATAATCATTGCAGCTATTGCTATTTCTAAATCTAATATAATATGACACTAATATTCAATATCGAGTATCGCACCAGCTGGGGTGAAGAAGTCAGAGTCCTGGGTTCCATCCCGGAACTTGGCAACAACCAGCCCAACAAAGCCACCCCCCTGCACACTGTAGACGGCATTCACTGGACCGCGGAAGTGGATATCCAGATTCCCGGTAATGGAAGCGTCGAATACAGTTACCACATCTATCGAGATGGCAGAACCATACGGACAGAGTGGAACAGCCTGCCACGCATCCTGCACGTTGCAGACAATCCGAAGAAAGTTTACCGCATAGAAGATTGTTGGAAGAATCTGCCCGAGCAGCAGTATTTTTATACATCCGCTTTCACAGAATCCCTGCTGGCGCATCGCGAACGCAGTGCCGCCCCGAAAAGCTACAAAAAGGGGTTGCTGATAAAGGCGTACGCCCCCTGCATAGACAGTGACCATTGCCTGGCACTCTGCGGAAACCAGAAGGCGCTGGGTGACTGGAACCCGGACAAAGCTGCCCTTATGAGCGACATCGACTTCCCCGAATGGCAGGTAGAAGTGGATGCCGGTAAAATCAGCTTCCCGCTGGAGTATAAATTCGTCCTTTACAACAAGAAAGAGCGCCGTGCCGTGGCCTGGGAGAACAATCCCAACCGCTATATGGCCGACCCGCAGATAGCCGCCAACGAAACGCTGGCTGTCGGCGACCGTTATGTATACTTCAATCTTCCTGCATGGAAAGGTTCCGGAGTAGCCGTACCCGTATTCTCCCTACGCTCCGAGAAAAGCTTCGGTGTAGGCGATTTCGGCGACTTGAAGCGCATGATTGACTGGGCAGTTGCCACCAATCAGAAGGCGGTGCAGATTCTGCCCATCAACGACACTACCATGACGCATACCTGGACAGACTCCTACCCTTACAGTAGCATCTCCATCTATGCCTTCCATCCCATGTACGCCGACCTGAAGCAGTTGGGCAGCTTGAAGGACAAGAAGGTGATGGCCGAATTCAACAAACGCCAGAAAGAACTGAATGCCCTGCCCGCCGTGGACTACGAAGCTGTGAACAAAACAAAGTGGGAATACTTCCACCTCATCTTCAAGCAGGAAGGGGAAAAGGTGCTGGCCTCGGATGCATTCCGTAATTTCTACGAGGCCAACAAGGAATGGTTGCAGCCATATGCCGTCTTCAGCTACCTGCGTGATGCCTACAAGACCCCGAATTTCCGCGAGTGGCCCAAGTATGCCACCTACGATGCCAAGGAGATAGAGACATTGTGCCGGCCGGACTCTGCCGACTATCCGCATATTGCCATCTACTACTACATCCAGTTCAATCTGCACCTGCAACTGCTTGCCGCCACCGAGCATGCGCGCGCCAACGGCGTAGTGCTGAAAGGCGACATCCCCATCGGCATCAGCCGCAACAGTGTGGAAGCCTGGAAGGAACCCCACTACTTCAACCTGAACGGCCAAGCCGGCGCACCGCCCGATGATTTCTCCGTGAACGGGCAGAACTGGGGCTTTCCCACCTACAACTGGGATGTCATGGAGAAAGACGGCTATGCCTGGTGGATGAAGCGTTTCCACAAAATGGCAGAATACTTCGATGCCTACCGCATAGACCATATCCTCGGCTTCTTCCGCATTTGGGAGATACCGATGCACGCCGTACACGGGCTGTTGGGACAATTCGTCCCCGCCCTGCCCATGACGCGCGAGGAGATAGAAAGCTACGGGCTGGCATTCCGCGAAGACTTCTTCCTGAAGCCCTATATCCATGAGTACTTCCTCGGACAAATCTTCGGCCCGCATACAGACTATGTGAAGCAGACCTTCATAGAGCCGACAGACACGTGGGAGGTTTACCGCATGCGTCCCGAGTTCGACACCCAGCGCAAAGTGGAAGCCTACTTTGCCGGAAAGACGGACGATGACAGCATCTGGATTCGTGACGGGCTTTACGCCCTTATCAGCGATGTGCTGTTCGTGCCCGACCGCAACAATCCGCACGAATACCATCCGCGCATCGGCGTGCAGCACGACTACATCTACCGCGCACTGAACGATTGGGAAAAGGCTGCCTTCAACCGGCTGTATGACCAGTACTACTATCACCGCCACAATGACTTCTGGGGACAGCAAGCCATGAAGAAACTACCGCAACTGACACAGTCCACGCGCATGCTGGTATGCGGTGAGGACTTAGGCATGATTCCCGATTGCGTGGCATGGGTGATGAACGACCTGCGTATCCTTTCCCTGGAGATACAACGTATGCCGAAAGACCCGAAACAAGAATTCGGCCACACTGACTGGTATCCGTACCGTTCGGTCTGCACCATCTCCACGCACGACATGTCTACCCTGCGCGGCTGGTGGGAAGAAGACTTCCAACAGACGCAGCGTTACTACAACACCATGCTCGGGCACTACGGTGCCGCACCGGCAACGGCCACGCCGGAGCTCTGCGAAGAAGTGGTTCGCAATCACCTCCATAGCAACTCCATCCTCTGCATCCTCTCCCTGCAAGACTGGATGTCCATGGACGGCAAATGGCGCAACCCGAACGTGCAGGAAGAACGCATCAATATTCCTGCCAACCCGCGGCACTACTGGCGCTGGCGCATGCACCTGACACTGGAACAACTGATGAAGGCAGAAAGCTTGAACGAGAAAATAAGGTGCATGATAGAAAGCACCGGAAGATAAGAAAGGATTCTTAGCAAAGTATTATTTTAGGCACGGATTACATGGACAATCACGGATAATATTGAAAGCAACCGTGATAACCCGTATAATTCCGTGCCTAAAATAGTTCGATAAGTTTATTCCGACCCTCACATAATTGTATTCTATAAAAAACAATTTCGCGCTATTTTTATATTTTACAGAATACAATCCGCAACCTGAATCGTAATAACCGGATACTGATTTGCCCGTACCACAAAATATCAGTAAGTTTGCAGAAAACAATCTACAAGTAATGACCAGTTATATTTTCCTTGACACGCTTCGCTTCTTCGCCCATCACGGCGTGGGCGAACAAGAAACCGTGGTAGGCAATGAGTTTACCGTCAGCCTGCGCCTGCAAGTTGATATCCGGCGTGCGGCAGAAACGGACGACGTAGCCGACACCGTGAGCTATGCCGATGTACATACAGCTGTGAAGGCAGAGATGGACATTCCTTCCAAACTATTGGAACATGTATGCGGGCGAATTATAAACCGATTGTTCCACGACTTCCCACAGATAGAAGAAATAACCCTCAAGCTGGCAAAGCGCAATCCACCGATGGGCGCGGATATAGAGGCTGCAGGAGTGGAAATATGCCAACGCCGCGGAGAATGACAGATTGCCGAATCACCCCATTCACTATTGATACACAGACACTTCCCACTGCAAAGACACTGCATGCTTTTTGCAGTGGCGCTGCAAACGGTTTGCAGTAACACTGCACATATATTTGCAGTAGTACTGCAACAGCTTTGCAGTAACGCTGCAACAGATATGCAGTAGCACTGCAAAATGTATACAGAAGTTCTGCAGTGAGCATGCAGCAACTTTTCGGCCGTAGAATACAACCATTGATACCAATATTCCGTACCTTTGCCCCATCATCAACAAAAAGTCAATGAGAAACGCTATACAACGACTGGCATTACTCCCCATCGTCGCTCTCTTCCTGCTACCGGCCGCTTGCTATCAAATACAGCTCCGAGTTTCATTGGAGAAATGCCCTCTACCTGCCCACCCCTTACGACTTTACAAACCCATACAACTATGCAGACTTCAGAAGGAATGAACTATTGAAAATAAACCTCACAGAGTTCCGCTTCCCCTACCAATACCTCAACGACATAGAATGGGCAGATTCACCAACACCATTATTGTGCAACTCTATGACTTCAAACGGCAAGGGTGGGCTATCGCACCAGTGTGGGCTGTCCATGAACGAAGGGTAGCGATAGATTAAGAATGCCCAGTAGAACCGAGTTTCATCCTTATTTTTGCCGTTTCCGCTTCTTTGCCGATTCCACCGCTTCGGCCACCACCGGCTTATTTGCAAACCGCTTGGTGTAGTTGCTGTAATCGGGAACAGTGCGTTCATACGTCGGGTCGACAAACAACGGGCTGGAAATGATATGGTCTGCCGTACTGCGGTTGCAGCAGAACACGATGTTCTCCACACCGGCAAGGCGGGTCAACGCCTTCACATCCGTATCGTGCGGCTGAAGGGTCATCGGGTCGGTGAAAAAGAAAAGATAGTCAATCTCTCCGTCCACAATGCGCGAGCCCATCTGCTGGTCACCGCCCAAAGGACCGGATTTAAGGATAGTGAAATCCCACTCCACATCAGGATGTTTCTCCCGGAGGGCTTCGAGGATAAGGGTACCCGTGGTGCCCGTACAATAGAATTTATGCCCCATCAGCAATTCCGAGTTCCACAGTACCCACTCGATGAGGTCTTTCTTCATGGCGTCGTGTGCCACTAATCCGATTTTTCTAACTAGTTTTTCCATAATTCAAAACCTTTAATAGATTGAACAATTATAAAAGGCAACAGTTCCTACAATTGGGAAAAGAATTTCTTTCCATGCAGATAAAACTGCGCCAATATACTGTTTTTTGTCCGTTCCGGTATTACGGCAAGCGTAGTTTTTTTCAGATTCTCTTTGCGGGACGCTGCTAATGAAGTGCGGAGGGAGTGGTAGGCACGGCGCGCACGGAATACGGCCAAAGCATTGGGTAACTGGCCTTTCAGCATGAAACTGAACGCAGCCACATAATCGAGCACCGCACGTACACGCATCACGGACGCCAAGTCCTCCTGCGGCAGATTCTTATAAAGCATGACAAGGTTATTACGAAAATTGAGGAAGGTCTTGCGCGGATTCTCCTTCTTCAAAGTGGCCCCTCCCACATGAAATACCACACTCTGCGGTATACATGCCAACTGTCTGCCACGGGCACGAAGCCGCCAACATAAATCTATCTCCTCCATGTGGGCAAAAAAACGTCCGTCCAGCCCACCCGCTTCCCGGTAGTCTGCCAGACGGATGAACAGAGCCGCCCCCGTAGCCCAGAAAATGGGTATCACCGTGTCGTATTGCCCCTTGTCCTCTTCTACCACGCCCATAATACGGCCGCGGCAGAAGGGATAGCCATAGCGGTCGATGAAACCTCCCGCAGCTCCGGCATATTCAAACTGCCCCTTGTTACGCCAACTGCGTATCTTCGGCTGGCAAGCGGCCGTCTCCGGATAGGCATCCATATACTCTGCCAACGGGACAAGCCAGTGCTCGGTGACCTCTACATCGGAATTGAGCAGCACTACATATTCTGCCTCCACTTGCTTCAATGCCAGATTGTATCCGTCGGCAAAACCGTGGTTCTCTTCCAGCAGAATCAAGTGCACAGAAGGAAACTCGCGACGGAGCATTGCCACGGAAGCATCCGTAGAGCCATTGTCCGCCACATACACCACAGCACCATCCACCTCCGAAAAACGCACAACAGAGGGAAGGAAGGAACGGAGCATATCACATCCGTTCCAATTCAATATGACAACAGCAATCTTATCCATGTTGCACAGATTCTTTTCGTTTATTTTTCCAGCGTTTATGAGACCAGAACCAATAAGCCGGTTCGCGCCGGATGGTCTGCTCCAGACGACGGGCGAAGCACTCGGTTATCTCGCCATCCGCCGTCTGCTTGGGAGTTTCGGTAACCAAATCGAAGAGCACTTTGCAATATCCCCTGGATGTCCGTTCCAATTCACAATAAAAGACGGGGAAGTCCATCAGCTTGGCAATGCGCTCGGCACCATCCATGAACACGGTGTCCTGATTCAAGAAAGTGGTCCAATAATGGGCCTCGCTGCGGTTGGGCGACTGGTCTGTAATCAGGCCGATGGCTATCCGCCTGCCTTCACGGCGAAGCTTTATCACTTCGCGTGCCGTGGAATGTTTCGCCACATTGTATCCTCCGAACCGGGCGCGGATATGCTTAAACATCTCGTCCAGATACTTATTGCTTAGCGGTTTGTACACCTGCACCGGGATGTCGCCCGGATGCATGATGGCCCCCATGCCTATAATCCACTCAAAATTGGCATAATGGGGAATCAACAGTACAATGCCTCCATGCTTCTCTATCATGGCAAGGTATTCTTCCTTATTATCATACTTCATCCGGCGGCAGAGCTCCTCGAAAGACATGCGCAGCATCTTCACCTCTTCCAGCATATAGTCGCAGATATAATGGTAGAACTTGCGCTCTATCTCCATCAATTCGGTTTCCGACTTCTCCGGAAAGGAATTGCGAAGGTTGCGGCGAACGACTTTCTTCCGATAATGCACGACGTGGCGCATCAGGAAGTACAGCCCGTCAGACAATGCATAAAGCGCCCGGAAAGGCAGAAGTGCCACAAGCCACATGCCCGCATAAGTCAACCAATAGACAATTTTTGATTTCACTTCGTCAGTTATGAGTTATAAGTTATGAGTTATTTGTTGCAAAGGCGGCATTCCTCATTCCATTGCTCCCAAGAGTGCGGTGCCGTCGGCATTGAAATCGCCCAGGCGCACAGACACGAGCTGGTTGTCCAAGGCAGCATCATGAGGGACTTCCACACGGATATAATTGGGAGTGAAGCCGTGCATCGGCAGTCCGGGTTTGGGACGTTCCAGCAACACCGGCATCGTCTGCCCGATATGGCGCGCATAAAAAGCACGGGTCTTTTCGTCCGAAAGCTCCAGCAATTGCTGGCTCCTGCGGTGCTTTTCTTCGGGTGCCACCACGTGGTCTATCTTCAAGGCCTGCGTGCCGGGACGCTCCGAATAGCTGAAGACATGGAGCTGCGTCACGTCCAGGCTCTTGATAAACTCATAAGCCTGCCCGAAATACTCCTCCGTCTCTCCACGGGTACCCACAATCACGTCTACCCCTATAAAGGAATCGGGCATCACTTCCTTTATCTTCTTTATCTTCGAGGCAAACAAGGCGGTATCGTAACGGCGTCGCATCAGCTTCAGCACCTCGTCACTGCCCGACTGCAGCGGTATATGGAAATGAGGCATGAAACGCCGGGAACGGGACACGTATTCTATGATTTCATCTGTCAGCAGATTCGGCTCGATGGAGGATATGCGGTAACGCTCAATGCCTTCCACCTCGTCCAGCGCCTTCACCAAGTCGAAGAAAGTCTCACCGGTAGACTTGCCGAAGTCTCCGATATTGACGCCGGTCAATACAATTTCCTTTCCACCTTCGGCAGCCGCCTGGCTGGCCTGCTCCACCATAGAAGCAATGCTGCCGTTACGGCTACGTCCGCGGGCAAAGGGAATGGTGCAATAGGAACAATAATAATCGCAGCCGTCCTGCACTTTCAGGAAGAAGCGTGTCCGGTCGCCACGCGAACAAGACGGGGCAAACGAACGTATATCCTTCAAAGCGGAAGTGTAGGCCTCACCGGTCTCGTGCTTCTGCAGATTGCCCAAGTAGTGAAGCAAGTCCTTCTTCTGCTCGGCTCCCAGCACGACGTCCACACCTTCTATCTTTGCCACCGTCTCCGGTTTCAGCTGGGCATAGCAACCGGTCACCACGACAAATGCACCCGGATGTTGCTTCACCAGTTTGTGGATGGCCTGGCGGCACTTCTTGTCCGCCACTTCCGTCACCGAGCAGGTATTCACTACACAAATATCCGCTTTCTCACCCTTGCGCGCCGTACGTACGCCCGCTTCCCGCAAAATTTTACCGATAGTAGAGGTCTCCGAGAAGTTCAGTTTGCACCCCAACGTATAGTAAACCGCCGTCTTATCTTGAAATATATTGGTATCTATCATGAGCTTATAAACACATTTATGCTGCAAATATATACATTATTAATCTATTTTTCCTACTTTTGCACACTCAACTAAAATTTGTGCAATGATACAAGAGAACTTTATCAAACTATACGAGCATAGTTTCCGCGAGAATTGGGACCTCCCCTGCTATACCAACTATGGAGAAAACGAGAGCTATACTTATGGCGAAGTGGCACAAGAAATAGCCAGACTGCATCTTATTTTCAAGTACTGCCAACTGCGCCGCGGCGACAAGATAGCCGTCATCGGCAAGAACAATGCCCGCTGGTGCATCGCCTATATGGCCACCATCACCTACGGTGGTATCGTAGTCCCCATTCTGCAAGACTTCAACCCCAATGATGTCCATCATATCGTAAACCACTCCGAATCGACGTTCCTCTTCACCAGCGATGCCATTTGGGAACATCTGGAAGAAGAACGGCTTACCGGAATTCGCGGTGTGTTCTCGCTGAGCGACTTCCGCTGTCTGTATCAGCGGGACGGCGAAACCATCCAGCGTTTCCTCAAGCATCTGGGCGATGAAATGGAAGCGACCTACCCGAACGGGTTCCGCAAGGAAGACATCGTTTACACGGACCTTTCCAACGACAAGGTCATGCTGCTGAATTATACCTCGGGCACCACCGGATTCAGTAAGGGCGTCATGCTGACGGGAAACAACCTGGCCGGCAACGTCACCTTCGGCATACGTACCGAGCTGCTGAAGAAAGGGGACAAAGTGCTCTCTTTCCTGCCTTTGGCACATGCATACGGCTGCGCATTCGATTTCCTTACCGCCACGGCCGTCGGCACACACGTCACACTGTTGGGAAAAGTGCCTTCCCCAAAGATTCTGATGAAAGCTTTCGAGGAAGTGAAACCCAACCTGATTATCACCGTCCCCCTTGTCATTGAAAAGATATACAAGAATGTCATACAGCCCATCATCAACAAAAAGACCATGAAATGGGCACTCAGCATTCCCTTGCTCGACGGACAGATATACGGGCAAATCCGCAAGAAACTGATTGACGCACTGGGCGGACGTTTCAAGGAAGTCATCATAGGAGGCGCGGCCATGAACCCGGAAGTGGAAGAATTCTTCCACCGCATCAAGTTCCCCTTCACCATCGGCTACGGCATGACTGAATGTGCCCCTCTCATCAGTTACGCTCCCTGGAATGAATTCGTCCCGACTTCCTCCGGACGGGTACTCGACATCATGGAAGCCCGTATCTACAAGGAAAACCCGGACGACAAACTCGGCGAAATACAAGTACGTGGCGAGAACGTGATGACGGGTTATTACAAAAACCCCGAAGCCACCAAAGAAGTCTTCACCGAAGACGGATGGCTTCGCACCGGCGACTTGGGTACACTGGACGACGACAACAACCTATACATACGCGGACGCAGCAAGACCATGATTCTCAGTTCCAGTGGACAGAATATCTTCCCCGAAGAGATAGAAGCACGGCTCAACAACATGCCTTTCGTCCTGGAAAGTCTTGTCATCGAACGGAATAAAAGACTGGTGGCACTGGTTTATGCCGACTATGAAGCCTTGGATTCTTGGGGTTGAACCAGCCGGACAACCTCAAAACCATTATGGATGAGAATCTCAAAAATCTGAATAATAGTGTGGCAGCCTATGAAAAAGTAAGCCAAATCCAACTTTATCCAACAGAATTTGAGAAAACGCCCAAAAGAAGTATCAAGAGATACTTATACAACAGCATTGCCGAAGATTAATATGTTGTAAAACATATAGATAGGGATAAAAACAGCCGAAGCTCCAAAAAAAATATAAAAAAAGTTGGGGTTTCGAGAACAACATATTCAAAAAGTACATACCTTTGCAACGTTTTAATAAAGCAATTGATTGTATTACGTTTTAAAAGTAAAGAAAATGAAAAAATTAGTTTTGATGGCTGCAGCTATCGTAGCAGTATCTTTCGCATCTTGTGGCAACAAAGCAGCTAACGCTGAACAAGCAACTGCAGATTCTATCCGTATCGCTGACTCAATCGCAGCTGTAGAAGCAGCAGCAGCTGAAGCCGCAGCAGCAGCCGCAGCAGCTGACACTGTAGCAGTAGATAGCGCAGCTGTTGTAGCTGAATAATTTCAGTACAACACTCGAGAGAATTGAAAGTCTGACGTGCATACAAGCACACCAGACTTTTTTTATGTCTTATCCTCTCCTTCTGTTCCCTTCCAATTGTTAAGTCTTGGTCTTATTTCACAAAAAAGGGTATTATATGGCAGATAAATGATAAAGTATAGTGCATATACCAAATAAAAGCCGTTACTTTGCATCAACAAAACAATAAGAGGTTTATTACGATCTACGTTTCACTATGTTTCTCCTCGATTAGCCACATTGAGAATTTTCATTTCTGACTACAACTTCCTAAGACTCCTTTATTGAATTATTAATTTTTTATTTTTGTATTTTATGAATATGTACATTGGAAACCTTAGCTACAACGTTAGGGAATCAGATTTGAGACAAGTAATGGAAGAGTATGGAACAGTAGAATCAGTAAAACTGATTATGGACCGTAATACAAACAGATCAAAAGGTTTTGCCTTCGTAGAGATGCCCGAAGCTGCTGAAGCCCAACAAGCAATCAACAAACTGAATGGAGCAGAATATGTAGGCCGCCAAATGGTAGTGAAAGAAGCATTGCCAAGAAACTAAAAGAATTATTGGCTGACAATAAGGCAAAGAGCATACCCCTGAGTGGATATGCTCTTTTTTTTTGCATTAGTAACCTCGTAAAGAGACACAAGAGTATTCTTGCCAAACCTCTATACCACGCGCGTAAACCTCTACTTCAGATTCGTAAACCTCTATAACCGCAGCTTTACGTATCCCTCAATAAGCTCACACACATACGCTCCGAACATAGAAAAGCCCGGTCCTTTATCAGAACCGGGCTTCCTTATCATTATGAAGTCTTTTCTTATGCTTCTTCAGCAACTACTTCGAAAGGAATTTCTACAGAAACTTCCTTGTGCAGCTTAACGATAGCCTTGTAGTTACCAACTTCTTTCACTGCGTCCTTAACAACGATAATCTTACGATCGATGTTGTGACCCAATTTAGCCAACTCTTCAGCAATCTGGATGTTACCAACAGAACCGAAGATAGTACCAGTAGAGCTAACCTTAGTAGCAATCTTCAATGATACGCCTTCCAGCTTAGCAGCCAGTTCTTCAGCATCCTTTTTGATTTTCTCCAGCTTGTGAGCACGTTGTTTCAGCTCTTCAGCCAACATTTTCTTTGCAGCCGGTGAAGCGATGACAGCTTTACCAGTCGGGATGAGGTAGTTACGACCGTAACCAGACTTTACTGTTACGATGTCGTTCTTATAACCCAAGTTTACAATGTCTTCTTTCAATATAATTTCCATACTTTCCTCCTCCTATTATTTCATCATGTCAGTTACATAGGGCAGCAACGCCAAGTGACGTGCTCTCTTCACAGCTTGAGCTACACGACGTTGGAACTTCAAAGAAGTACCGGTAATACGACGCGGAAGGATTTTACCTTGCTCATTCAAGAATTTCTTCAAGAATTCGGGATCTTTGTAGTCGATGTACTTAATACCGCTCTTTTTGAAACGGCAGTATTTTTTCTTCTTAACGTCTACTGAGGGCGGAGTTAAATATCTGATTTCTGATTGAACTTGTTGTGCCATGATTAATCCTCCTTTTTAGTTGATTTAACACTTCTTCTCTTCGCAGCATATTCAGCAGCGTACTTGTCTTGCTTGAAAGTCAAGAAACGGATAACGCGCTCGTCACGACGGAAGTTTATTTCCAGTTTCTCAATGACAGTAGGTTCTGCATTGAACTCAATCAGCTGATAGAAACCGGTTGACTTCTTCTGGATAGGATATGCCAGCTTCTTCAGTCCCCAGTTTTCTTCATTTACAATCTCAGCACCTTCAGCAGTAAGGATGCCTTTGAATTTTTCTACCGCTTCCTTCATCTGAACATCAGACAAAACGGGAGTCAAAATGAAAACGGTTTCGTATTGATTCATACTCGTTTAATTAAATAAATAAATTATTCGTTTTAAAAATGCGGTGCAAAGGTAGACATTTTATTTTGAACTACAAACATTTAATGTTTTTTTGTGTAGGGATATAGGAATTGTCTTCAGCTTGCCTTATCTTTGCAAAGTTGTTTAAACAATAATTTCATGATAGAGCAATTTAACTTTGATATCCGCCTTATCTTTGCCATACTGAACGGTAAAGTGTCGGCTGCCATTAACCGAAAACTGTCCCGTAACTTCCGCCAGAACGGTCTGGAGATTACTCCGGAACAGTGGACCGTCCTCATCTTCTTATGGGAAAAGGACGGGGTGACGCAACAAGAGTTGTGTAATGCAACTTTCAAAGACAAGCCCAGCATGACGCGCTTGATAGACAATATGGAGCGTCAGCATCTCGTCGTGCGCATATCGGACAAGAAAGACCGCCGTACCAATCTGATACATTTGACCAAGGACGGCAAGGAACTGGAAGAACGTGCACGCGTCATTGCCAACCAGACCCTCAAAGAAGCCTTGAAAGGCATCACCATCGAAGAGCTCAGTGTGAGCCAGGAGGTGCTGAGGAAGATTTTCTTCAATACGAAGGACTAAGATATAGGGATTAGGGGTTAAGGATTAGAGATTAAGGGAGGAGAAAACAAGGGGATGAAGCGTCATTTTTCATTCCTCATCTTCCATTCTTTATTAAAATATGGATTTTTTGCAAAAATAATTTCGCTTGTTAAAGAATTATGCTTTTCTTTGTGACAAGAATACGAAAGAATATAATAATCTAATTAAAATACACACACATGAAAGGCTTATTAAAAAATCTGGGATTGATATTAGTCGTAATAGGAGCTGTAATCCTGGTTGCATGTTCTTTTACCGGCAATGTTAACAACAATGCCATCTTGGGCAGTTCTGCCGTTTTGGTTGTAGTGGGATTGATTTCCTACATTGTCATCAACAAGAGAATTGTCGACTAATATCAAAAGAAAAGAAATAAAGAAGGCGGTTAGCATATACATGCAAACCGCCTTTTTTATTTTCTCTCCCCCAGAGGAGCCGAGTCTCATCAAGACTCAGCTTCCGGAGTAATCAGTTTATATCCTTTTCCGTGAATGTTGATGATTTCAATCGAATCATCTTCTTTCAGGTGCTTACGCAGCTTTGTGATATATACATCCATACTACGTGCATTGAAATAGTTGTCATCAATCCAAATAGTCTTCAACGCAAAGTCACGCTGCAGAATTTCGTTGGCATGTGCACAAAGCAAGCCCAGCAGTTCGGATTCTTTGGTGGTCAGTTTAGTCTGCTTCTCGGCAGTCGCCAGAATCTGTTTCTGCGTGTCGAATGTAAACTTACCAATCTTATAGATGTTGCTCTCCTTGTTCTTCTTTCCGCGAACACGTCTCAGGATAGCTTCAATTCTGAAAGTCAGCTCTTCCATACTGAAGGGCTTGGTGATGTAGTCATCGGCACCAATCTTGAAACCTTCCAGAATATCTTCCTTCAATGTTTTTGCCGTCAAGAAGATAATAGGTATTTCGGCATTGGCCGCACGCACTTCTTGTGCCAGTGTGAATCCGTCTTTCTTCGGCATCATCACATCAAACACACACAAGTCATATTTATTCTTCAGGAAAGCCTTGTATCCTGCTTCTCCATCGGGATATAACTCGGCAGCGTAACCTTTTGCCTGTAAATATTCTCTTAAAAGCATGCCAAGATTTTCATCATCTTCGCACAATAAAATACGCAGTTTCTCGTCCATATCAATCAATTTTTTAATAAAGGTAATGCAATAATAAATTTAGTTCCTACGTTCAGTTCACTTTCTGCCCGGATAGTTCCCTTATGATCCATGATAATCTTCTTCACATAAGCCAGTCCCAAGCCGAAGCCTTTCACATCGTGCAGATTACCTGTATGCACGCGATAGAACTTCTCGAATATCTTTTTCAAATTCTCCTTCTTGATGCCGATGCCGTTATCTTGGATGGAAATCATCAGTTTGCCAGGCTCATTCCAAGTCTTCACCGTCAGTTGCAGATCCGCATCCGGACGTTTATACTTCACTGCATTATCCATGAGATTGAAAATCACATTGGTGATATGCATCTCATCGGCAAAAATGGCAGAGTTGGTAGCTTTAAGCTCCGATTCAATCTTTCCATTATAACGCTCCACTTTCAGTGTAAACGTGTTGATAACACCCGCTATCAGCTCGTTGGCATCCAGTTCCTTATTCTTCAAAGTAGCCTTCTGACGGTCAAACATCGACATCTGAAGCACTTTTTCTACCTGGAACCTCAAGCGCTTCGTTTCATCGTTGATGACACCCGATATATGCTGGAACATAGTCGGAGACTTGCCCACAGCCGGGTCTTTCAACATCTGTGCCGCCAGAGAAATCGTCGATATCGGCGTCTTGAACTCGTGCGTCATATTGTTGATGAAATCATTCTTCATCTCCGTCAGCTTCTTCTGGCGGAATACGATGTAAATCGTAAAGATGAACGTCACCAGCAGTACAAAAGTAAATATCATCGACGGTATCATAAACCTGACCGAATCGAAGATATAATCCTTCTTTCCCGGAAAATGTATCTTGACGATACTCATACGGGCTGGTGGGTCATTCAAAAACAATGGCTGCGAATAAGAGCTTTCACTCCCTGCATCGCTATAATCCGCACAACGGTATACCTCCCGACCTTCCCGGTCTATCACCTTGAAGTGATAATCCATATCACCGAGACCATTCTCTATCAGACCTGCTTTTAGATACTGGTCCAGACTTTTGAAATTAACACGCTCCTCAATCGGCTTGTCGCTGGCATTGTATACCATCTGCAACACCACCTCGTCTACCAATGCACGCTGGTAAAGATAGCGGTTTTTAAGCATCTCTATCTGCGAGCGTGAAGTCTGAGGAATGGTTTTTGCTCCATGTTTGCGTGAAATCATTGCTCTTGGCAATTCAGAAGGCTCGTTACTGAAAGTTTTCAATTCCACCGAAGAACGGACACTGCCATCCGGAGCTGTCATCACAAACCGCTGGGTACGCATCACTCCGCTACTGCTCTGCGATTGTTCCCACGCCTTCTTTTCTGCCTCGGAGATATCCTCATTCAGCCAACGCACAACCTCTGCGGACTCTGCCTCTTTCGAAGCAGCCATCAACGCACGCTTCACCGATTCATCAAATTGTCCGTTACGCATCTTCACCATTTCCTCAATATAGCTTATCTGCAGATACAGCAAACTAAGGAAGGAAAGCCCCATAACAACACCTAATATCCATATAGTTGACTTTTTCATAGTCACAAAATTAACACTCCCTAATTAACACTCCTAACCAATTAACCTGATTTAACCGGACGTTCTCGTAAATTAACCGAAGACCATTTTTTAGGTTGTATTATGAGCATTATAACAAAAACACAAGCCTTTGGTTTGCAAATTTAATAAAAAATTAATCATTCAATTCACAATTCTGCATGTTCTTAATCTACGTTAATGAAAAAAGCCGTTATTACTTGCCATGAAGTAACAACGGCTTTAACAATTGTTATATTAGCAACCGGTAGTTACAACAGCCAAACTACCAACCCCTGAAAATCATTCTTCAGCTTGCTTTGCCTCAAATTCCTTAATCAGTTTATCCTGCACATCACTCGGAACGAGTTCATAGCTGGCAAACTTCATGATGAACGAAGCACGTCCACCGGTCAGTGAGCTAAGTGCCGTAGAGTAGGATGACATTTCCTTCAAAGGCACCTTAGCACTCAGTTTTTCGTAACCGGCCTCGCTGCTCATACCCATAATCATGGCACGGCGTCCCTGCAAGTCCCCCATCACATCACCCATCTTGTCCGACGGAACAAATACTTCCACGTCATAAATGGGTTCTAGAATCTTCGGGCCTGCATTCTTGAACGCTTCGCTGAACGCATTCCGTCCCGCCAGCATAAAGGAGATTTCATTGGAGTCAACCGGATGCATTTTTCCGTCATATACGATGACACGTACATCGCGAGCATACGAACCAGTCAACGGTCCCTGCTCCATACGTGACATGATACCCTTCAAGATGGCCGGCATGAAACGTGCATCAATGGAACCACCCACAATACTATTGACGAATACCAGCTTGCCACCCCATTCCAATGGAACTTCTTCGGTACCCTTGACGTTCATCTTGAACTCCTGACCATTGAATTTATAGGTTTCGGGCAACGGCATGCCTTCGTAGTAAGGCTCAACAATCAGATGAACTTCACCGAACTGGCCTGCACCACCCGACTGCTTCTTATGGCGATAATCCGCACGGGCAGCTTTGGTAATCGTTTCGCGATACGGTATTCTCGGTTCTTCAAACTTGATTTGCAGTTTTTCATTGTTTTCCAGACGCCACTTCAAGGTACGCAAATGGAATTCACCTTGTCCGTGTACAATAGTCTGACGCAATTCTTTAGACTGGTCTATCACCCACGTCGGGTCTTCCTCTCGCATACGGTTCAAAGCAACCATCATCTTTTCTGTATCCGACTCGTTCAACGGCTTGATAGCACGTGAGTATTTGGAGTTCGGATATTTAATGAAGTTGAAACGGTTTTCAGAGCCCTTACCGTTCAATGTATTGCCGGTATGTACATCCTTCAGTTTCACTGTACAGCCGATGTCACCGGCTACCATTTCCTCTACCTTGATACGGTTGGCACCGGCACAAGCATAAATCTGCGCGATGCGTTCCTTGGAACCGCGGTCTGCATTGGTAAAATCATCACCTTCGTGCACTTTACCACTCATAACCTTGAAGTATTGAACATCACCGATATGCGGCTCAACGGCAGTCTTGAAGAAATACAAGGAAGTCGGTCCGTTAGAATCCGGCTTCACCACCTCACCGCGTGTATTGTGCACCGGTGGCATTTCGTCCACAAACGGCACCACATTACCCAGGAACTCCATCAGACGGCGTACACCCATATCCTTGCCGGCACAGACGCAGAATACCGGGAACATACCTCGTGAAGCCAGTCCCTTGCGGATACCTTCGCGCATTTCGTCTTCTGTCAAAGAGTCCTGCTCAAAGAATTTTTCCATCAGGCCTTCGTCATGTTCGGCTGCAGCTTCTACCAAAGCCTTGTGCAGTTCTGTAGCCTTTTCCATTTCTTCGGCCGGAATTTCTTCAATAATGGGAGCGCCACCTTCGGGTCCCCACGAATATTTTTTCATCAAAAGTACATCGATCAACGAATTGAAGTTCGGTCCGGTAGCCAGCGGATATTGCACGGGCACCACCTTCGGACCGTATATGGTTTGCAACTGCTCAAGCACCATATCATAATCGCACTTTTCATTATCGAGCTGGTTTACCAGGAAAATAACCGGTTTGCCCAGTTTCTCGGTGTAGCGGAAATGGTTCTGCGTACCTACCTCGGGACCGTATTGCCCGTTCAGCAGCAGAATGGCAGTATCTGTAACGTTGAGCGCCGTCATGGCAGCCCCTACAAAGTCATCACTACCCGGGCAGTCAATGATATTCAGTTTCTTGCCGTTCCACTCCACATGGAAAACGGTGGAAAACACAGAATAGCCGTATTCCTGCTCCACCGGGAAGTAATCGCTGACTGTATTCTTGGCAGTAATCCTGCCGCGACGTTTTATAATACCACTCTCAAAGAGCAGCGCTTCCGTGAGAGTGGTTTTACCCGAGCCGTCATTGCCAAGGAGGGCAATGTTCTTAATTTCATTCGTCTGATATACTTTCATGATATATTAAGATTTTAAGTGAATAACCTGACATACGATGATGCCGTTAACTTTTTGTGAGGCGCAAATTAGGCATTAATTCAAAGAAAAGCAACATCGGGAAGCATGTTATATAACACACTTCCTCCACCAACAAAGAATATAATGTTCTTCTGCCAATAAACTGCCCGAATTCACAAGTCATCCAACTTCTTGGACGGCTTAAATATTTCTTATAACTTTGCAGGAAAAAGAATCCCCCCCCGAAAACCATGAACAAACTACTGTTAACAGCACTGCTCGTTCTATGTCCATATTGGGCAATGGGACAGTCCAACCAAAAAACAACCAGGAAAGCCCCTCTCATCGGCATTTCCTGCTCACATCCGGGCCGAAGCTCATCTACACAGATGACGTATACCGAGTCTGTAATCCAGGCAGGTGGAACACCTATACTGATTTCCATCACTACCGATAGCCTTGTCTTGACAGACATTGCCAACCGGCTGGACGGTATCATTCTGATAGGAGGAGGAGACATCCACCCTTCCTATTTCAATGAATCGCCCATCGAACAGCTGGGAGAGGTGGACTCCCTGCGTGATGTATACGACATGGCACTCATCCGCCTGGCTACCCGGCGTAACATTCCGATGTTTGGCATCTGCCGGGGAGAACAGTTAATCAATGTAGCTTTCGGTGGAACCCTTTATCAGGATATCCCTACCCAGCATCCCGACACCACTGTCTGCCACCAGCAGCAGGAACCGAGCAGTATACCAACTCATACCGTCCACCTCACTCCCGGTTCTGCCATGGCATCCATAACCGGACAGACACAACTTTTCACCAATACTCACCATCACCAGGCGGTCAAGCAAGTTGCCCCGGGATTCAGCGTAACGGGTTGGTCGTCAGACAGTATTCCCGAAGCTATAGAGTCTTCCCACGAATATCCGATATGGGGTGTGCAATTCCATCCCGAAGCTCTGGCTACGGCAGGCGACAGCATCTCTGCCAGATTCTTCTATTTTCTGGTTCAAAAGGCAGCTACCTACCGGCATGCCAAAGAGATTCACCGCCGCATCCTCTCCCTCGACACGCATACAGACACCCCACTTGATTTTGACGTTTCCTATAATATAGGTACGCGCGAAAAAACGCAGGTTTGCCTGCCCAAGATGCGAGAAGGAAAATTGGATGGACAATACCTGGCATGCTGGGTGCGCCAAGGCCCGTGCGATGAAGAGAACAGTCTGAAAGCCATTGACCGAGTGGATGAGTTGATACGCCACATCTACCGACAAGTGGAGATGAACGGGGAGCAATGTGCCATAGCCCGCACGCCCGATGATTTGTCCAGGCTCAAGACCGAAGGAAAGAAAGCTTTTTATATTGGCATCGAAAACGGATACGGCATCGGCAAGGATTTGAAGAATATCACCCGTTTCCATGATGCAGGCGTTACCTACATCACCCTTTGCCACACCCGCAACAATGACATCTGCGACAGTTCTTCGGACACGACTGCCCGTTGGAACGGCTTAAGTCCTTACGGTAGAAAAGTGGTGAAAGAAATGAACCGGCTGGGAATAATGATAGACCTTTCCCATGCAGCCGAAAGCACCTTCTGGGATGTACTGAAATATTCAAAAGCACCGGTCATAGTCTCCCACTCCTCTGCAAGCGCCATCTACAGACACGACCGCAATCTGACCGACGAACAGCTACGCGCCCTTGCCGCACATGGCGGTGTGGCTCAAGCCTGCCTGGTAGACGAGTTCCTGAACCCGGATGCCAAGAAAACCAACCTTACGGACTTCATGAAACACCTGCTGCACATGGTTGAAGTGGCAGGCATAGACCACGTGGGCATTGGCTCGGACTTCGACGGTGGAGGCGGGGTCAAAGGATGCAATGGGGACAATGATTTCATCAATATCACCGTCCGTCTGCTGGAACATGGATTTACAGAAACAGACATCGCCAAGATATGGGGTGGAAATTTCCTCCGGGTGATGAAACAAGTACAAACCAAATAGAAAAGACCGAAAAACATCACAAAAAGGAGAGATTAGAGCTATAATCTCTCCTTTTTGACACATTTACATACCCTCCATTTCTCAACTTTCGCATATCTTTGCCCAAAACATAAACGATTTATTAATTATCTAATACCGAATTCTTAAATGAAAAGGAAAATTATTTGGAGTTTTGCATTGCTGGCCTGCCTTTGCTGCCTGCCATCTGCAAAAACAAAAGCACAAACGAAAAATGCCGCAATCATACCCGGGGAAGTATGGAAAGACACCGACGGCAATCCCATCAACGCCCATGGCGGCGGCCTTCTTTACCACGAAGGGACCTACTATTGGTATGGCGAATACAAAAAAGGGGGAACCATCCTGCCCGAATGGGCTACGTGGGAATGCTACCGCACCGACGTAACCGGTGTCAGCTGCTACTCTTCAAAAGACCTGCTGAACTGGAAGTTCGAGGGTATTGTACTTCCTGCCGTGAAAGATGACGAGAAACACGACCTGCACCCCAGCAAGGTGTTGGAACGTCCCAAAGTGATTTACAACGAAAAGACAAAGAAATTCGTCATGTGGGCGCATGTGGAAAGCGCCGACTACAGTAAGGCATGTGCCGGCGTAGCGGTCAGCGATTCTCCTACCGGGACATTCACCTATGTAGGCAGCTTCCGTCCCAACGGTGCGATGAGCCGCGACCAAACAGTGTTCGTTGATGATAACGGCAAGGCATATCAGTTCTACTCGTCGGAAAACAACGCTACCTTATATATAAGCGAACTAACGGATGACTACCTGAAGCCCACTGGTCGCTATACACGCAATTTCGTGAAGCAAAGCCGCGAAGCACCCGCCGTATTCAAGTATAACGGCAAGTACTATATGCTCTCTTCCGGTTGTACCGGCTGGGATCCCAATGTTGCCGAACTGGCTGTGGCCGACTCCATCATGGGGCAATGGACTACCATCGGCAATCCGTGTACCGGTCCTGATGCAGATAAGACCTTCTATGCACAAAGCACTTACGTGCAGCAAGTATACGGAAAAGGAAATGCCTACATTGCCATTTTCGACCGCTGGAAAAAGAAAAACCTTGAGGACTCACGCTACGTATGGCTCCCGCTTGAATTCGGCAAGGACGGCACAATCGCGATACCCTGGCGCGACAGCTGGGACCCGCGTACCCAATGGGAAGAACAAGGCGACTTCTCTGCCGGCAAAGGAACATTCCTATTGAATGGCAAGCCGTTTGTCATCAAAGCCGCAGAGCTGCACTATCCACGTATCCCCAAAGCCTATTGGGACCAACGCATCAAGCTATGCAAGGCACTGGGCATGAACACCATCTGCCTTTATGTATTCTGGAACTCCCACGAGTCTCAGCCGGGAGTGTTCGACTTCACCGGACAGAATGACCTGGCGGAATTCTGCCGCCTATGCCAGCAGAACGACATGTATGTCATCCTGCGCCCGGGACCGTATGTCTGTGCCGAATGGGAAATGGGCGGACTGCCCTGGTGGTTACTCAAGAAAAAAGATATCCGCCTGCGCGAATCCGACCCCTACTTTATGGAGCGTGTAGGTATCTTCGAAAAAGCCGTTGCCGAGCAGGTAGCTGGTATGACCATACAGAACGGAGGTCCCATCATCATGATACAAGTAGAGAACGAATACGGCTCCTACGGGGAAGACAAAGGCTACGTATCGCAAATCCGCGACATCGTACGCGCCAACTACCCCGGCGTAGCACTGTTCCAATGCGACTGGGCGTCCAACTTCACCAAGAACGGACTCCACGACCTGGTATGGACCATGAACTTCGGTACAGGAGCCAACATCGACCAACAGTTTGCACCGCTGAAGAAACTCCGTCCTGATAGCCCGCTGATGTGCTCCGAATTCTGGAGTGGCTGGTTCGACAAGTGGGGAGCCAACCACGAAACCCGTCCGGCTGCCGACATGATTGCCGGCATTGACGAGATGTTGTCCAAAGGCATCTCCTTCAGCCTCTACATGACCCACGGAGGGACCAACTGGGGACACTGGGCAGGAGCCAACTCACCCGGATTCGCCCCTGACGTAACCTCTTACGACTACGACGCCCCCATCAGCGAATCGGGACAGACCACTCCCAAATACTGGGAATTGCGAAAAGCATTGTCCAAATACATGAACGGCGAGAAGCAGGCTAAAGTTCCCGCTTTAATCAAGCCCATCCGTATTCCGTCTTTCCAATTTACAGAGATGGCTCCTTTGTTCGACAATCTTCCTGCTGCCAAGAAAGACCGCAATATCCGTACCATGGAGGAATATAACCAGGGATTCGGAAGTATTCTCTACCGCACCACACTGCCCGAGATGAAAACCCCGTCCCTGCTCACTGTGAACGATGCGCACGATTATGCCCAAGTTTTCCTGGATGGCAAATACATCGGCAAACTGGACCGCCGCAACGGTGAAAAGCAACTGGAATTCCCCGCCTGCCCCAAAGGTGCACGCCTCGACATTCTGGTAGAAGCCATGGGCCGCATCAACTTTGGACGTGCCATCAAGGACTTCAAGGGTATCACCCAAAGCGTAGAACTTACCGTAGACATCGACGGCCGTCCTTTCACCTGCAACCTGAAGGATTGGGAAGTCTATAATCTCGAAGATACATACGATTTCTATAAGAACATGAAGTTCCAGCCCATCGGCTCACTGAAAGATGAGTTAGGACAACGCATTCCGGGTTGCTACCGTGCCACCTTTAAGGTGAACAAGCCCAGCGACACATTCCTAAACTTCGAGACTTGGGGCAAGGGACTTGTCTACGTCAACGGGCACGCCATGGGACGCATTTGGGAAATCGGCCCGCAACAGACCCTCTACATCCCGGGATGCTGGTTGAAGAAAGGTGAGAATGAAGTGATTGTCTTCGACATCATCGGTCCCAAAGAAGTTAAGTCCGAAGGACTGAGCGAGCCATTGCTGGACCAGTTGCTCGTCACCAAACCGCTGACGCACCGCAATGAGGGTGAAAATCTCGACTTGTCCGGTGAGCAGCCCGTCCTCTCCGGCAGCTTCAATCCCGGCAACGGTTGGCAGGAACGCAAATTCGACCAACCCGTCACCGGACGTTATGTCTGCCTGGAAGCCTTGAGTGCACAAGATGGAAAAGACCTGGCTTGCATTGCCGAAATGTATCTGCTGGATGAGAATGGGGAACGTCTGTCACGCGAACCCTGGATTGTCAATTATGCCGACAGCGAAGACGTATCCCACGTCAACTGTTCTGCGGACAAAATCTTCGACCTCCAGGAATCAACCTATTGGAGCACAACAAAAGACACTCCATACCCGCATTCTGTCGTGATTGACTTGGGTAGTACCCGCACCCTGACCGGCATACAATATCTACCCAGAATGGAAAGCGAGGTACCGGGTGGAATCAAAGACTTCAAGGTTTACGTAAAATCCAGGGCTTTCAACTATTAAGCCGGACAGATTTATCCATAAAAAAAGGAGCTTGCCGCGATAACGGGGCAAGTTCCTTTCCTTTTTTCTCAAATATATCAGCAAGGATTCCAACTTTCTTTCCATTCGATAACCGGTTTACCAGTATCATCAAAACCAATCGGCAGCCAGATATACTTTGAATACATCAAACTCTCCGGCTTCCAGACATCAGCCATAAAGACAAATCTATTTTCCAGAGTAGAAATGACAAAGGTACTTTGACCGCCGAAAGTCTTTTCAGCCCCCTTACCTATAAAAGGATGCAGATGCTGTTTCCACGGTCCCCAGATGGAGGATGCTGAAAACAAACGTGCCTCATTGGGCTCCCATCCCGTACAGCCGGAAGTAATCATCCAATACGTACCGTCATGTTTGAATAGTGCCGGAGCTTCATTATGCCCTCCCGGGAAGAGACGGATATATTTTCCGGAATGTCCTTGATAGTCATCAGTCAGCTCGGCAATTTGCAAGGTTAGATTCTCTTCCGAAGAATAGATATGATAAGCTTTTCCATCGTCGTCAACATACAATGTCATGTCACGGGACATCTGTCCGCCCTCCAAGTCACGCTTCACGAACAACCCCTTATTTACAGCCTCTCTCCACTCAGGCGTCCACCATTCTTCAAACTGTTCCATATTCCACTGCATGTCCCGTTCTTCCTCCGTCATATTCAGCGGAAATATTCCAGGGCAGACACGACTCGAAGAAACAAAACGATAAGGTCCCGTCGGAGAATCACTGACAGCCACTCCCGCACGGGCAGCCTCATAGCCTTTACCTTCAGCTCCAAATGAAACCACATGACAAATTTCTTCGTCCTTTTGTTGTAAATCACCTTGGGACGTTCCATAATACAGCCTTTCTCTATTTCATTGCCCGCTTCTTCCGATACAGACAAGGCCACCCCCTCGTATCTCCAGTTACATAAATCGGTAGAAGAGTAGCAAGTTACTCCCACTTCCGTAGAGAATCCCTTTGCCGGACGGTGTTCACCGAACCAATAATATTTACTGTCAAATAACAGTATACCACCACCGTGTGCATTAATATACTCCCCGTTTACATCGTTCCATACTCCGGCTGGAACGATTTCACCTTCCCCCCTTATAGGGACATCATTTTGTGCCTGCAGGCCGACGACTGACGCCACGACAACCAAGCATACCACTAAAAACTTGAAATTAAAATGAGTCATACTCTGTCTTGTTTCTATTTATAAAGAAGGGAGCAGGACACCTTCGCACCGGAAAGTGTATCCTCCTCCCTAAATCAAATACCTATTGAAAAATACCTTTATTTCTCAGCCGGCTGGTCAGCTACCACCGGCCAATAAGGATTCTGGTAAAGAATGGAAGTCGATACATCCGCTCCCGAAGTGGCTGTCAACTGGAATTGCTTGATCATGATAGGATTCAAATAGTGTGCCATCTTCCAAGTGCAGCCATTATAGGCAGACTGGTTGCTGCTTCTCTCGAATGGACGGAGATACTCACTCTTGTCTTTCGATGAGACATTAGCCTTGTCTGTCCCGTCAGCAACCAAAATGGATTTTCCATTATCATCCAGATACCAGTCCTCCATCGGAGTATTCCACAAATGCATACCTTCCAGATGGCTGGGAGCAGTCATCAGTTGGTCCATAGAACGCCAACGGCACAAGTCCATGTAGCGAAGACCTTCAGCCAGGAACTCGCAACGACGTTCACGACGGATATTATACAGAGTCTTGTCAGAGATGACACTTCCACCCGTATAGGCTCCCCAATCATTTTCAGCCTCCTTGCTCATGTCCGTTGCAGCGATAGTCTTGTCAAAATCAGTACTGATGCCGGCACGTTGACGAAGTACAGTCCAATATTCACGAGCCGTAGCATCCAGCGTTCCATTGAGCAGATAACTTGCTTCCATATAATTCAGCAGAGCCTCAGCCGCACGGAAACATACAGCTGCCGTATAACCACCGCCATTGGCATAATACTTACGGTTGAATGAACCACCCTTGCGCAATGCATAGCCGGTAGCATAGCCACGCTCACCGTCACCACTCGTAATGGCCGGATAGGGCTCTTCCATCACAACTTCCGTACCTTCATTATTATCAACTTCAAAAAGGATGTTCTTCTGTCCCGGTTCTTTCAGGAAGATACTGAGACGCGGGTCACGGTTTACACGTACATCAGCAACCGTCTTGTCGCCCATATAATAGCCGTCACCATCCGCATAAGAACCGTGAGCATAAACCGGAGTACCATCCTTCATCAGGAAATTCTGTACGAATCCACGGGTCAGACCGATACGGTAATTACCACGTCCGGCAGCGGCATTGATGTTATGAGTAGAGAGTCCGCGGGCATACTGGCGCCACAACAGTACTTCCTTCACATCCGAAAGGTCTTCTTGTGCAAACATATCAAAGTAAGGATTTGACGGGTCATCAGCTGATTGTTGCAACACACCGGTATTCTCCGTCAAACTCCCTTTGTATTTATCTGCTACAAGTTTGGAAGCCTCTACGGCCTGTTCCAAGAAGTACTTCACTTCATTATCAATGTTTCCGCTCGGATACTGATAATTGTTGTGAAGAGATGCCCCCGGCCAGCCTTCTCCACCAGGTACGAATGCCGTACCCTTGAAATTCTGCAACCAAGTAGCCTCGAACAGTGCCACACGTGACTTAACCAGCATCGCAACATCCTTATTGATACGGGTCGTCGCCATATCGACATCACTCATATAGGCATAAGCCTTGTCAAGATCGGAAATGATGAAACGTGCCACTTCATTACGCGGAAAACGTTTGCTGGCTTCACGGAGAGCTTCCATCTCATCGGCAAGCGGTTGGTTGATAATCGGGAAGTCGCCGAACAACTGGAGCTTCTTAAAGTACTCGTAAGCACGCAGGAAGTACATTTCTCCGATATAGTGCTTGATGGTGGCTACACTCCCGGAAATTGTATTTTGTGAACCGCTCATGTCCTCACCGAATTTGGGAAGTGCTTCAGACAAAAAGAAATTAATACGATAGATGCGTTCGAACTTCCAATTGTCACTTTCGCTATGAGGTACTTTCCAGCGATCCTGGGTATAGCGGTCATTGGCATTCACCTCTATCTGGTTATCGGTTCCTTTGTCTTCACCGAAGATGCCATAAGTCCACTGGCCGAATGACGGAAGGACATTGGGATATTCATCATTCAGATTGGCTTCCAACTGGGCCGCAGTGGAGTAATAGGTTTCGGGAGAAATGCTTGACATCGGCTCTCTGTCCAGAAAATCATCGCAGGAAGTCGTTCCGGCAATCACTGCCATTGCCATGAACGCTTTTACAATATATCTATAATTCGATTTCATAATATTCTTCATTATTTATGGGATTAAAGTGATACGCTAAGTCCAAAAGACCAAGTTCTTGAAAGCGGGTATGCATTACCGGCACTCTTGATAGGTGCAGAAGCATTGCTGTCCGTGTTACCACCGCTGATGGTTTCGGGATCGAACAACTTGCTCAGTTTGGTTCCCGTCCACAGATTCTCGCCCGATACGAAGATGCGGCAGTTGGTGATACCGATTTTGCGAATCATGGAAGCAGGCAATGTGTAGCCAAGCTGGAAGTTCTTCAAACGGATATAAGACGCATCCTGCAGATAGCGGGTTTGGGTTTCCTGGTTCTGGGTACTGTCAAATCTCGGACGCGCATAGTATGAATTGACATTGGCGGCAATCTCATGACCGGCCAGCCCGACGGGTTCATCACGGAAGTAATCTTCGTGTTCCTTCAAACCGGTTGACCACCACATACCCCATTGGCCAACGCCCCAGAAGATATTGGAACCCTGCCAGTAGTCACGCTTCATCACTCCCTGGAAGAAGAGGCGAACATCAAATCCCTTGTAATTGGCATTCAAGTCAAGACCGAAATGATAACGGGGAGTATTGTTGCCTATCACCTTCAAATCACCGTGGTCCTCCAAAGTCTGTGCACCTTTGGTGATGCCCGGTTTTCCATCCTGGTCGGCATACATGATGTCACCGGCAGTCCAAACGCCGGAACCGATGGCACTTTGTCCGCCCACTTTATTCAGATGCGCCTGCATCTCATCATCTGTCTTGGCAATTCCCACGGTTTCAAAGCCCCAGATTTCACCAATCTCGCGGCCTGCGATATAAGTATTGATTGAGTTTGTCGGGTTACCCGGGTATCTGTCTATATAAGTACGTGCATCAGAAACATTGAACTTAATGCCATAGCCCATACCGAAGTTGGTGCGGTCCTGCCATCCGATGGTAAGTTCCCAACCCTTCGTCTTCAAGTCACAGTTATTGGTCTTGGGAGTCGCAATACCCAATGTAGCGGGCAACTCTACAGACGGACCTACCATATTGTCCGTATAACGGATATAAGCATCGAATGACCCGGTCAGACGGTTGTTGAACAGCCCCCAGTCAAGACCGATATTCCAGGTACGCACTTTCTCCCAAGTCAAGGCTGTACTGATAAGGTCGCCTACATAAGCAGTGTTTGGTTTCAGTCCATTCTGCAGCCAGCTTCCGTTTGCCTGCTTCAATGTCATGGCACGATAAGTAGGATACCAGCCGTTTGTATTCATATTCCCCAGTTCACCATAAGAGAAACGGAACTTCAACTGATTGCAAACATCCGCAAAATCTTCCCAGAAGTTTTCCTGGGCAATGTTCCAACCCAAAGAGAAGGAGGGAGACAACTGCCAACGATTGCCACGGCGGAAGCGGGAGGTACCATCATAGCGCAAATTGGCCTCTGCCAGATAACGACCTTTATAATCATAGTTCAAGCGGCCAAAGAAACCCGCTGTGGCCCACTCATTACGATAGCCACCCACCTCGGGCACCTTATCCTTACCGGCGCCGTCAATATTCGAAATCAAGTCCAGTTCCGGAAGGTCTTCCACCTGCAAACCATATCCTTTGGCACTAAAAAACTTCTGGCGCATTTCTTCGGACTGAAAACCACCCATTACCTTAAAATTATGATCATCATTGATAGCAAGAGAATAAGTGGAGTAAATATTCCAGTTCATGTAGCTCTCTTTCTTGTAGTCTTGATAGAGACTTGAGGTTCCTTGCGTATCCACAATATTTCCACTCACATCGTGGTTATAGTAAGGAAGTCCGGTTTCACGTGTATCTATAGAATTGGTACTATAGTTGAACTCAACATTGGTAATCCAATTCTTCACGGGTTCGAATACCAAGCTTGCTTGATGATAAACCTTATCTGTCTGCACATCGCGCTCACCACCCAATGCAAGTGACATCGCCGGCGTATCGGCATTACCATTAAAATAATAGCCGTTTTCATCATAAACCGGAAGATTAGGCCAAGTCTGACGGCCGATTCTCTCATACAAACCGCCACCAAAATTGGTAGGACGGCCAAGGTCTTGACGGACATAACGCAAGCTGTAATTGAACTTCAACCATTTGGTCAGCTCGGCACCAAATTTGGCAGTAGCATTATAGCGCTTCAAGTCATCGGAACCATGACGGAGCAAACCATTCTGATCCAGATAGCCCAATGAAGCATAATAATTGAACTTGTCACCACCACCGCTTACACTGAAATTATGTTCTTGCGAGAAGGAAGAGCCCTTGTAGATTTCGGAAAACCAGTCAGTATTGGCATACGCCGTAGTAAACGGGTCGCCTGCCGGTTTACCCCATACATTGCCATCAGTAGGCAAACCGCCACGATTAGTACCTCCCGCAGCCTGGAAGTCAAGCATCTGCTGCATCACTGTATCAGAGAACTGGGCATTGTCCTGACCGTTGCGTGCAGCCTCATTGAAGTAGTTGGCAAAGGTATAGGAGTCCATCATCTCCGGCAGATTCACCGGACTGTTGAAGCGGAAGCTGTTGTTGTAGTTGATAGTCGGCTTGCCCGATTTGCCTTTCTTGGTAGTCACCAAGATAACACCGAACGGTGCACGCGACCCATAAATAGAGGAAGCGGCAGCATCCTTCAATACAGAAATATTCTCGATGTCCTGCGGATTCACCGTATTGATGTCACCTTCCATACCGTCAATCAAAATCAGCGGACTTCCGCTTGAGCCGTCACCGATGGTACCGTTGCCACGGATATTGATGGACATATTCTTGTCCAGTTCACCGGTATTGGTCGTAATCTGCAAGCCCGGTACCAAGCCCTGCAATGCCTGCGTGGCATTCGCTACCGGACGTGCTTCAATTTCCTTCGCCGTAGCCAGCCCCACAGAACCTGTCAGGTTCACCTTCTTCTGCGTGCCGAAACCTACCACTACCACCTCGTCCAGCATTTCGCTGTCTTCTTTCAGAGTCACAGTAAAGGATGTTTTTCCAGCCACCGGCAGCTCTACCGTCTTATAACCGATAAAGCTGATTGTCAAAGTGGCATCCGAAGGGACTTTCAAAGAGAAATTACCGTCAATGTCGGTAATTGTTCCATTCGTCGCATTCCCTTTCTCCACTACACTGGCGCCAATCACCGGTCCCATCGCATCATTAACCACACCTTTTACATTGATTGTCGAACTCTGTGCGTTCAAGAACTGAACATTCAACAGAAGGGCCATACAAATGGCCAAAGTGACATACACTTTCAGCCCGAGTCCTTCAAAGAATCTCTGTCTTTTCATTGTATAAACTTTAAGATTAAACATTAATTGTTTCACTTTCACTCTTCATTTTAACCGTGAAAACAATGGCAAATGTAGGCGAATGCTGATAGGAAGACCTCCAATAATGCTTCTACGAGGTAGAATTTTAGTTATTCGACCTAATTGAAGCATAATTTGACTTGATCTATGACTGTATGAAGCGTTCCTGATATTCCGTCGGCAACATGCCGAATTCCTTTTTGAAACAAGAACTGAAATATTTCGGGTCATTAAAACCGACGGCATACGCCAGATCGGAAACACGCACAGAACTCCCCTTCTCCTCCATAATGCGGCAGGCCGCTTTCAGACGGATGTTACGGATAAAGGCAGAAGTATTCAGTCCCGTCAGGGATTTCAGTTTCTTGTAAAGGGTGGACTTGCTGGTGCCCATCTCCTCCACAAACTGGGGCTGGTCGAAGTCTGAATCTTCCAGATGGCGGTTTACGCAGTCAATGGCACGCTGCATGAAGTCCTCATCAATGCTGGTATAGTCCAGTTCCTTGATTTCGAACACCAGTTGGTTCTTAAAGTCATGCGCCTTGCGTTCTTTGTATTTCAGCAGATTGCGGATGCGTGCATGCAGCACGGCCAGGTTGAACGGTTTACTGATAAAGGCATCCGCCCCCACTTCATAAGCTTCGGCACGGTCTTCCTCCTTGTTCTTGGCTGTCAGAAGAATCACGGGAATATGACTGAGTTCCAACTTGTTCTTCACATACCTGCAAAACTCGATGCCGTCCATTACGGGCATCATCACGTCCGAAACAATCAGGTCAATATCCTCATTGTCAAGCACAGTCACAGCCTCCTGACCGTTTTCGGCCGTATGGACATTGTATTCACGTTTCAGCAGCCGGACCATTAACTGCAAAAGCTCCTCATTGTCCTCCACCACCAGTATGGTATGCGCTTTGGGCTTTTCAGCAACCACATTCTCCGCATTCTCCTCTTCAAGATAGGTAACGGTTTTCTGTACCGGAAGTACAGCTTCCTCATCAATCTGTTCTTCCTTAAAGTAAGAGCGGTCTACGGGCAAGGTCACGATGAATTCCGTTCCCCGGCCTTCCTCGCTCTCCACTTCAATGCTTCCTCCATGCAGCTCCACCAAGTCCTTTACCAAAGAAAGGCCGATGCCCGTACCAATGGTGTTGAACTTCCGGTAATCCCCCTCGTAGAACCGCTTGAAGAGGCTCTTCTGCTTGTCCTTTGAAATGCCACTGCCATTATCCTTTACATGCAACCGGACGAAGTCCCTGTCTTCGGCATACATCAGCGTGACTTGTATATAGCCACCCTCCTTATTATATTTGGCGGCATTGGAAAGCAGGTTGTAGAGAATCTTGTCCAGCTTGTCCGTATCAAAATAACCGATAATCGACTCCGGATTACAGAGTACGGAGAAATGTATCTTGCGCTTTTTGACAAGCGGCAGGAAAGATTCGGCTTCATTTTTCACAAACGCCGCCACATCTCCTGGAGAGACACGCAACTTCAGATTGCCGGTTTCTGCTTTACGAAATTCAAGAATCTGCTGCAACAGACGGATGAGCCTGCTGATATTGCTACCCATTACCGTATAAAGGTCGTCATGCCCGGGAAACCGCATCTTCAACTCATCGACGGTAGCCGAGATAATGGTCAGCGGAGTCAGCAGTTCATGCGTGATATTTGTAAAGAACTGCAATTTGGCATGATTCAGTTCTTCCAGTTTGGACTTCTCCATCTCCCGAAGATGCAGCTCATTACGCAGCTGCATCCTGTTCTTTGCTGTCCGGAGAATGAAGCAGACAATAGCTGCCCCTATCAGTGCATAAATGATATAAGCCCACCATGTAGCCCAGAACGGTGGCAATACCACCACCTCAAGTTCACGGATTTCCTGACTCCAAATGCCATTTTCATTGGTGGCTTTCAGACGGAACCGATAAGTACCGCTCTTCAAATTATTATAATAGGCAAAACGGCGGTTGGCATCCGTATATTGCCAATCCTTGTCAAAACCTACAAGCTGATAAGCATACCGATTTAAACCGGGATTCTTATAAGTAAGGGATGCGAATTCAATACTGAAATTATTATATCCGTAAGGCAGATCTAACTTCCGCGTAAACGAAGGCATGACAGAAGAAATCCGTTCTCTGACCTCCGGTTCCAATACCGCAAAAGAACGGTTGAAGATTTTTATATCCGTAATCAGATAAGGCACAGCTTCATTGTCTTTCTCCAGAGATGCAGGAAGGAAACTGTTATAACCCTTATTTCCTCCAAAGAATAACTCGCCCTCCCTACTGCAAGAAGACTGTGATATGAAAAAGTTATCCTGCAGACCGTCTGCTGTCGTATAGACACGGACCGTAGCCAAATTCTCGTCCATCGGTACAAAAAGCTGTACCAGCCCCATATTAGTCCCCATCCATAGACACCCTTGCCTGTCTTCCTCTATAGACCCTATCATGTCGGCAGACAGCTGATATTCCTGATTCTTTTCCGTAAATACATTTTCCTTATAATCATATAGATACAACCCTCCTCCCTCAGTTCCGGCCCATAGCCTTCCCGATTTATCCACATGCAAACACAACACCGAGTTCGTTGCCAGCTGGCCGTTGTTATAACTATAGTTACTATATTTCAGCGTTTCGGGATGCTGCACATCCCCCATAATATGTATAATTCCATAGTTGGCTGTCGCAATCCAGAAGCTGCCATCCGCATCCTCCACAATGTCCTTCACATGATACCAATCCGCCAACCCGCCTCCGGCAAAAGAAAGTGTTCCGAACCTATAATGCCCTCCATCGGCCAAACTGATTCCCATACCGCCGCGACAGCCTACCCAACAATTCCCCTTACTGTCCTCACACAAGGCCGAAACGCAATCCGAATAGAGATAAGGCGTGTCGGATTCAGTCAGCACCTTCACTTTCTCTCCTTCCTCATAAATCAAGATACCACCGTCATAGGTAGCGAACCATACTTCTCCATTCTTACGCTGAATAATGTAATTGACCGTGGGTACACTGGGAATATCCGAGAATTCCGGGATATGGGAAAAGAACGACAACACACCGGTTTCATAATCCTTGCGTGCCAGCCCATAACTTCCGGTACCCAGCCAAAGGTCTTTATCTGCATCGGCAAACAAAGCGCGGACGGCAGTAGTAGGCACGTCATCCTCTGCCAGATTCAAAGAATAGAAAGCAAACGGAGATTGTTTCGTGTCTATCATCAGGACACCGCCGCCAATGGAACCCAGCCAGATATTATTGAAGCGGTCGCGCAACAGTGAATTTATTTCATCACAAGGTATATGATATGCCGAATGCAACGACTTGTAATTAATGAATGTACCGGGATTCTCCTGCTTCATAATGCTCAGCCCCACCCGGGTCCCTATCCACAAGGTATGGGTGTGTACATCCTCCACAATATCATAAACAATATTGTCCGACAAGCTGGCATCATCCCCTATCCTATGCGAATAATGCGTATAAGACACGTTTGCCATATCCTTTGGGTGATTCAAGAGAAATAATCCGCAATCCCAGCCACCGACCCACATTTTCCGGTTTGAATCCTGATAGATAACATGTGCCGAGTTCCGTTCATTGATTTTGGGATATGCATAGAATTTATCCTCCTTCCGGGAATAACGAAAAAGACCACTGGACCAGGTACCGACCCACAAATCCCCATCCGAGTCCTCGAACAACGATTTGATGGAAGCTGCGGGAAATATACCATCAGTGGACTTGCCGTCATACATCACGAAGGAGTCCTTCTCTGCCACATACCGGCATAAGCCAGAATCCGTACCAATCCATACCTCATTTTCCCGGGTGACCAACAGGCATGAGACCGCATTGTTGGGAATGGCAGGCGCAGTATATTGACGGATTTCTCCGGTTTTCTTATTGAGTGTGTTCAACCCCTCTTGTGTACCAATCCACAAGAAGCCGTCATTGTCATCGGCAAAACAATAAATGTTGTTACTGGTCAACAAACCGGGAGTATTCAAGCTCGATTTATAGACAGTAATCTGGTAACCGTCGTATTTACAGAAACCATACCGGGTGGCAAACCACAAAAACCCTTCCTTATCCTGATATATTTTCTGGACCTCATCCGTCGGTAATCCGTCTAATGTAGAAATCTGCTTGAACTTCAAACGGGAAATAACATCCCCATCAGCCGCATGCCCCAAGGCAGGATACATTGTCCAACAGCTGAACAGGAGAAGACACGTATGCAGACAAAAAAAACTTACTCTATTTTTCATATACCAGATATTAGGAATTATGACAAATATAGCAAGTTCAGCTCACTTTAAAGAAGAATTATACTCTTTTTTTGTCTGCAAATACTTCAAACGAGGCTTTTCTTGAAGGAGTTAGAGGGCGATAACTCCTTCTAACTCCCGATAACTCCCTTAAATGAAAGAGCCGTGCTCCCCCTCTAACTCCTTCAAGAAAAGCCTTGTTATAACAACTTTATTCCTTACCTTTACAGCCGTGTTCTACACCTAACCGTAGACAAGCAAACAACATATGAAAAATAAATTCGACTACCAGTCTGTGCCTTATGGCTTTGCGCATTGCTTCCACAGCCAGTGCATCCATAAGGAAGAATGCCTGCACCATCTGGCCGCTATCAATTGTACCTCGCAATATCCCACCTTAAGTATCATCAACCCGAACCGTATCCCTGCCGATACCACCGACTGCCCTTATTTTCGGAAAGCCCAAAAGTACCGAGTAGCATGGGGCATCCGGCATCTGCTGGACAATGTACCCCACAAATGTGCAGCCCCGATGAGGAACCAGCTTGTAGGACACTTTGGCAAGACCACCTATTATCGCTTTTACCGCCAGGAACAAGGCTTGTTTCCAAAGGCACAAGCATATATCCGTCAGGTTTTCAAACAATACGGAATTGCCGAAGAACCGAAATTCGAGAGATACAGCGAAGAATACAGCTACAACGATTGAAGCATCCGGACAGCTCAGCTCTTACAAAGTTTATTTTTGAAAAACATCTGTCATGCTATCACGCAGAGGGGGATATCCTTTTGATTATAAACCGATTAAAGCGTGAAAGATACCCGTGATAGATAAAAATCTTCACAACCATCCATCACGCCATAACAAAAGCAGTATCCGATACTTACTTCATTCACCACAGAATAGTGCTATATGCCTAGTTCTCAGTATGAAACTTTTAGTTTCTTAAGCAAATACTATTGGTTTTAACCTTCTAAAACAAAAGTTTCAACAAGAGAAACTGAGAGTTTCCCTTAGGAAAACCATTGGTTTCAACAAGTAAAACCTTTTGTTTCAATAGCCGGAAACTATTGTTCCGACAAGCAAAACCAGCGTGGAAGTCTGCACAAAGCATCCCAAATCACCAGCTTTTTCGACTCAAAACATCAGATTTTCCACAGAAAAACGCTGGAATCGACCTAAAAAAGCATGGAATCACTTGCAAAAAGAGCCTGATTGTCGTACCTTAGTACACTGTAAGCAAACCATTTTGCCTGCATGTGACAAAACAAAAAACAGAAATGAAAATCACCCAACTGAGAGAAAAAGACGGGAATCTGACACTGAGCACGACAGACTTGGACACCTTCCTACAGAAAATCAAAACGGAGACCAAAACCCAGCCCGTATCCACTTTCCGCCAGCAACTGCGATACTGCTTGCCCGGCAAGCGCTGCAACGAGGCAGACCGACTGCCCAAAGTACTCCCGGCAGCCGAATTCCGCAAGACGAACGGTGTCTGCCAGATGAAAACCTACAACGGCATCGTGGAACTGACCGTAGGCCCGCTTTCCGGCAAGTCCGAAATAGCCCTTGTGAAACGTCTTGCCTGGGAACAGCCCCAGACGCGGCTCGTATTCACCGGTTCCAGCGGACGGACTGTAAAGATTTGGACTACCTTCACCCGTCCGAACAATTCGCTGCCGGGCAAACGGGAAGAAGCCGAAGTATTCCACGCCCATGCCTACCGCCTTGCCGTGAAATGCTACCAGCCCCAACTGCCTTTCGACATTCTGCTGAAAGAGCCCAAGCTGGAACAGTACTCCCGCCTCTCCTTCGACCCCGAAGCCATGTACCGCCCGGACTCCATACAGTTCTATCTTGCACAGCCCGTCTCCATGCCCGACGAAACCACCTATCGGGAAGCCCTGCAAGACGAGAAGTCACCCCTGACGCGCGCCGTGCCGGGATATGAAGCCGAAGAAGCCATCATCATGCTGTTTGAAGCCGCCTTGCAGAAGACTTTCGCCGAAGCGACGGGTGCCGGTGCCGACAACAGCCTGCACTCCCTGACCGTGCGCCTTGCCGAGAACTGTTTCCGTTCGGGCATCCCCGAAGAAGAGACCGTGAAGCGTACCTATTTCCATTATTATCTACGCCAAAAAGAGACTGTCATCCGGCAGATTGTAAGAAGCGTTTACCAAGAGAACAAAGGCTTCAATACCCAAAGCAGCCTCAGCAAAGAGCAAAGACTTGCCATACAGACGGACGAGTTCATGAAACGCCGCTACGACTTCCGCTACAATACCCAGGTGGGCGAAGTGGAATACCGTGAACGCCACTCGTTCCGTTTCCGCTTCTCCCCCATCGACAAGCGCACGCTGAACAGCATTGCACTGGATGCACAGTCGGAAGGCATTCCCTTGTGGGACAGAGACATCAGCCGGTACATCTACTCCAACCGCATCCCGGTATTCAATCCGCTGGAAGATTATCTGTACGACCTTCCGCACTGGGACGGGAAAGACCGTATCCTGGCACTCGCCCGGACAGTACCCTGCAACAACCCGTACTGGGCCGAACTGTTCCACCGCTGGTTTCTCAACATGGTGGCACACTGGCGCGGCAATACCGACAAGAAATATGCCAACAGCGTCTCCCCCTTATTGGTAGGTGCACAAGGCACCCGCAAAAGCACCTTTTGCCGAAGCATCGTCCCGCCCGAGCTGCGTGCCTATTATACGGACAGCATCGACTTCTCGCGCAAGCGCGACGCCGAACTTTACCTCAACCGTTTTGCGCTCATCAACATCGATGAATTCGACCAGATAAGCAGCACCCAGCAAGGATTCCTGAAACATATCCTCCAGAAGCCGGTGGTCAACGTGCGCAAGCCATACGCCAATGCCGTGCTCGAGATGCGCCGATATGCCTCGTTCATCGCCACCAGCAACCAGAAGGACTTGCTGACCGACCCCAGCGGCAGTCGCCGGTTCATCTGCATAGAAGTGACGGAAGCAATAGACACCAACCGCCCGATAGACTACAACCAGCTTTATGCCCAGGCCATGCACGAACTGGACCACGGCGAACGCTATTGGTTCGACCAGTCGGACGAACGGATTATGACGGAAAACAACCACGATTTCGAACAGATACCGCCCGAAGAGCAACTGTTCTACCACTATTTCCGCGTTGCCGGAAATGACGAGGAGGGAGAATGGCTGTCGTCTGCCGAAATACTGAACCGCCTGCGCCGGTACAGCGCCATCCCGCTGTCCACCAAGAGAGTGAATGTATTCGGAAGGATACTGCAGAAACATGAAGTGCCGTCCCGCAGAACACGGTTCGGCACGCTGTATCATGTGGTGGAGTGCAAGAGACAAGAAGATTAGTCTTTAAAATATTCAGACACCGGCAATGCTTCTATCGTTTTATCTCCTACGGAAAATTTGTCATGTTGGTTATAAGTGAGTATCAGTCCATGCCCCATCTTGAAGAAAGACAAGGCATCCAGTAAACCATCTACTTCCCTTTTCCGGTTTTCTGCGGTCAAGGCATAGCATACCTGGATGGCAAGCTGGGGCACAGAATTGCGTACAACTATAAAGTCGCATTCCTTCCGGTTCTCATTATAATAGAATATCTCAGAATAACGGCGACGCAATTCCGCAAAAACCATGTTCTCCAGCCTCCGCCCCTCATCACGGGTGAAAGATGAAGAGGTGACAAATACAACACCATTGTCCACACAATACACTTTCTTCGGGTTCAACAGTTGCGCTTTATATGAATATGAAAATTTCGGAACAAAGTTTATCAAGTAAGTCTGTTCGAAATAAGAGAAATAATCAGACACAGTAGAAGTACTTTTCATTCCCAGTATCTGTTTCAGTTTTGTAGCAGACACCAGATTGCCCACATTCCCCATCAAATAGGCCAAGAGACTTTTCAAAGAGTGGTCATCACGTATATTATATCTCACGGCAATATCACGATATACTATATCATTGACTAAATCCGTCAGAACATCCTGATCATCCAGTTGCAAGTATTGAGGGAAGCCACCCTGATGCAGATAGTCGTACAAGGAACTGTCACCGATAGTCTTACCCGTAAAACCGCAATATTCAGCATACGAAAAAGGGAACAGTTCTTTCGTAATATGTCTTCCTGTCAACTTCGTGCCCAATTCACGACTCAACATCGAAGCATTGGAGCCGGTGATTCCCACATAAAACCCTTCATCCAACTTGCCCCGAATATACACCTCCCAACCATCAACAATCTGTATTTCGTCAAAAAGAAGAGCGATACACCCTTCATGTTCCTTAATAACTTCATCCACTATACGGAAATCACTGAATTCAAATCCATACAGTAAAGGGGTATCAAAATTCAAGGAGAGCACCTCTTCCGGCTTGTATCTATCCACCGATAATTGTGCCAGCAATGTACTCTTACCACAACGGCGAATACCAGATATAATCAGTGCATAGTCTGCTACCAAGGGAGGTAAAGACAACAATAGGTCACGTCGGAAACTTTGAAATTTCCTCAACCGTTCACGTTGCACACGTATGGCTTCTACTATATCCGATTTGCTTATCATAGGGCTATGTCATTTATATTCAGATACAAATATAAACATTCCATTCTGAATAAACAAATCTATCCATTTAGAATAGATAGATTTGTTTATTCGGAATGAAAGCACTACCTTAGCACCTCATTACAAAAATAACGCTTATGCAAGACATTATAAACGGACGTTGCGGCTGGTGCGGAACCGACGAGCTGTATGTGAAATACCACGATGAAGAGTGGGGAAAAACGGTAACAGACGACAAGACACTATTCGAGTTTCTTGTATTGGAAAGTGCCCAGGCGGGACTGAGCTGGATAACCATCCTCAAAAAGCGGGAAGGCTACCGCAAAGCCTTTTGCAATTTCGATGCCGCGCAAGTGGCGCAAATGACCGACGAAGACGTGGAACGGCTGATGCACTTTGACGGCATCGTGAAAAACCGTCTGAAAATCAAGTCGACCATCACCAATGCAAAGCAGTTTCTTGTCATACAGAAAGAATTCGGCAGCTTTTACAACTATACGCTATCCTTCTTCCCCGACCGGAACCCTATTATCAATCATTTTCAGTCATTGAGTGAGATTCCGGTATCATCTCCCGAATCAGATGCCATGAGCAAAGACATGAAAAAACGGGGATTCAAGTTCTTCGGCTCTACCATTTGCTATGCCCATCTGCAAGCTTCGGGGTTTATCAACGACCATCTGACGGATTGCATTTGCCGAAATCAGAAACAATAAAACAAAGAAATATACAGAAGCAAGCAAAACATCAACACAAAGCGGTCACCCTCCCCCATCGGAAAGGCGACCGCTTCAGTGTTATAAAATCTGTTTCTCAGTATGTAATACACTGAGAAGAAATATTATTCTATTCCGATACTATGGCATACGGGAAAAAGGATGAACGTAAACTCATAATCAGCGTATGGCACCAGGTATTCCGGACGGGCTATACGTCCCCAACTGTCTTCGCAACCCAGACCGGCTTGCACCTTGTCGATACAGAGATTAGTCAAATCAGCTTCATCCACCTCTTGCGAGTGTCCTTGCTCTTTGCTCCAGCCTTCATCTAAAGACTCGATGGTATAGTGCAAGGCAGATGCGGAGAAGGGAGCGGCTGCCACAATCTTGATGCCATTACCAGACTGATCCAACATCTTCCACCAACGAATATCGGTCTTTGTTCCGTTTTCCTGCGGACGGATGTAGGGATAGAACTGCTCGGCCACACTTTGGCGATAAATGCCTAAGTCGGCGCAATGATTACGGTCAATATAGTTTTCAACCGGACCGCGTCCATAGTATTCAACGGTTTCAAAGCTGCGCGGCATAGGCATCTGCAGACCGAAACGGAACATGTTCGATACTTTGGCATTCTTGTCGGCAGTCAGCTTCTGGGTCACCTTGACGGCACCGGCATTGTTGATGACATAAACAAGGTTCAGCTTAGCTGAAACACCCGGCATGTCGTAAGCAGATTCTACAATCACCTGATTGTTCTCCGTGCGCTGTTTGAAAGAGGTCAGTTTGATTTCCGGATTCTTCCAAGCGATATATTTGCGTTGCAGATTGGCACCGTAGTCGTTGTCAACAGGCGCACGCCAGAAGTTTGGTTTTAAAGCCTCGCCGTCTTTAATCATATCCCGGCCATTCACTTCGTACTTAGTCAGATAACCGTTGTGCTTGTTGATTTCTACACGGAAAGCATCACCGGAGACGATGAGGTAGTTCCAATCGTTATCCTGTACTTGGGGAGCCGTCATCTCGATATTGCTCTGTTCGCAGTTCTTCAATTCCATGGAAGGAGCTTGGTAAGGATTGAGCGTCAACTGGTCTTTTGCCACTACATGTCCGGCGGAAAGCAATCCTTCACGGTTCTTCAGCTTATAGGAAACATTCAGCAACCACTCGGTGCATTGGCAAGTCTTGCCCAAGTCCAACTTGATTTTGGCTGTCTGTTGGGGAGCTACATTCAGATTATCCACACGACCGGTCCGTATCACCTTACCGCCTTTCAGTACCTCCCACTCCATATAATAGGCAGAAAGATCACGGAAGAAGTATTCATTGAACACATTGATTTCGCCGTTCTTCAAGTCGGCCGGAGTAGTCCAGATGTCCTGATAGATACGGCCTACCTCATACATGTGGGGATTGGGCACACGGTCGGGGCTAATAAGACCGTTATCGCAGAAGTTACCGTCGCTGGCATCAAAACGGTTGAAGTCACCGCCGTAGGCATAAATCATCTTACCGTTTTTTCCTGTCCAACGTACAGACTGATCAACAAAATCCCAAATAAAGCCACCTTGGAATTTGGAATATTTACGCACCAAATCCCAATATTCTTTAAAACCTCCTTGCGAGTTTCCCATCGCATGAGCATATTCGCACTGAATCAGGGGCTTTGTCATAGAATCATCCTCACTGTATTTCTTACATCCGTCATAGCCATAATACATCGGGCAATAGATGTCTGTCTTGCCTGTTTTACCGGCTTGTTCATATTGTACGGCACGGCTCGGGTCTTCAGCCTTTATCCAATCGTAGGCAGCTTCGAAATTAGCGCCATAGCCGGCTTCGTTGCCCAAAGACCAGAAAATGATGCTGGGATGATTGAAGCTACGCTGCACATTGCGCTGGTTACGCTCCATATGTGCTTTCCTATAGTCCTCACGTTTGGCAAGTGTCTCTTCCCCATAACCCATTCCGTGGGATTCGATATTGGCTTCGGCCACTACGTAAATACCATATTGGTCGCAGAGGTCGTACCAGAGATTATTGTCGGGATAGTGGCAGGTGCGCACGGCATTCAGGTTGAACTGCTTCATCACCTGAATATCCTGAATCATGCGTTCGCGAGAAATGACGTAACCACCGTCCGGATCCATCTCGTGGCGGTTGGCTCCCTTGAAGAGAACGGGCTGGCCGTTGACAAGTATCTGACTTCCTTTCAGCTCTATCTTTCGGAAGCCCACCTTTACGGGAATCACCTCACTGCTGCCTTGCAAAGTGGCACGTAGGGTATACAAGTAGGGCGTTTCCGCCGTCCACTTATGAGGATTCTCCACATTTATCAAGGCAGTAGCGTTACCTTTGGCGACAGCTGTAGCCACCTGTTTTCCGGCAGCGTCCAGCAGTTCAAGACTGATATTGCCGCCACCCTTCACATCAAGCTGTACTTTCAGGGAACCGTTCTTATAAGCAGTATCCAAATCGGGAGTGACACGGATGTCCTGAATGCGCTTCTTGTCACGGGCATACAAGTAGCAATCGCGCCCTACACCGCTATAACGGAAGAAGTCCTGGTCTTCCAGATACGTCCCGTCACACCAGCGGAATACCTGAAAGGCTATCAGATTCTTTTGTCCCGGCTTCAAGTAGGGTGTCAGGTTGAATTCAGCCTCCAGTTTGCTGTCCTCACTATAACCTACGTACTTGCCGTTTACCCACAAATACATATTGGAAGTCACGGAACCGAAATGAGCCATGATGTCCTTACTCTTCCAGTCGGCAGGTATTACAATCTCACGACGGTAGGAACCTACATTGTTATTCTCCGTTGGCACCTGCGGTGGATTGTTCTTGAACTGATTGCGCCAGGCATATCCGGTATTCACGTAGATAGGGTCGCCGAAACCGTTCAGTTCCCACATACCGGGAACGGCCATATCGCTCCATCCCTTGTCGTTGAACCCCACTTTCCAGAAATCCGTGGGACGGGCATCGGCATTCTTCACCCAGAAGAATTTCCAGATACCGTTCAGAGTCATGTAATTGGAAGAATGTTCTTTTGCTCCACGAGCCGCAGCATCTGCCGACTCATAGGCAAAATAGTTGGTGTGCATCGGAGCACGGTTCACGGCATTCACTTCAGGGTTTTGCCATTCAGTGAAGGACTGTGCGCTTGCGGCAATGGCAAAAGTCGCAAGCAGTCCGGTAATGAAATGTTTCTTCATGGTAAATAGTTTATAAAAATTAGCAACGGCATACAAGCAGAACCGGTATGCCGTCACAAAGATACGCCTATCCTATAATTAAAAGGAAGAATAATCGTTCAAAAAAGGCTGAATTTAATTCTTTAAATAAGTGTTCATAACTAGTTCACATAATTAAATTAGGTGACTAAATGGGAATTTATTTTGATTGAGTACTTATCCGCAAACGATAGACTCCGAACGAACGGGGCTGAAGCTCCAGGCTCAGAGAACGGGAAGCCACCTCCACCGGACGAATACGTGGAACAATAGCCTCCTGCTCCAGTGTATTCTTGGCTTTCCAGTCATCACTTTGCAAATAGGTGCAGGAACCCGAGACAAGCTGCCGCTTCTTCAATCCGCTGAACTCTATCTGTACCTTCTCCGATCTGCTGCCCGCATTGACAAGCTTCAGAATTACTTCTCCCGTAGGAGCATCCAGCACTGCCGATGCATAAAGGCTGTCCTGCCCCGTCACGGGTTTTCCGTCCATTTGCAGGTTCAGCACATCTGTTCCGGCATTCATACCGTACATCTGCTGTACGTAATAGTTGGGAGTCCGCATCATACGGAGATTGTCGAACCAAATCAAATCGGGATTCCACTGCCAGGCATCCACATGGGCAAACAACGGAGCATAGGTAGCCAGGCGCACCACATCAGCATTACGTTCCAGTCCCGTCATAAAAGCTGCTTCGGACAGTGCCGCCAAGAAATTATTGGCTTTCCCGGTGGGGTGGTCATGCGATGCATATTCACCGGCAAAGACTTTCGGTCCTTTACGGTCATAGTCATCATAGCGGGCAGCATTGGCAAAGAACCAGTCGGGAGCCATATAATAATGCTCGTCCACCAAATCCACCCCGATGCGTTTCATTTCGGGCCAGAGGTAATCGAACTTGTCCCCATCTGCACTCGGACCGGAAGAACCTACAATCTGCATATCGGGATATTCCGCACGGATGGCTTTCGTGAACACTTCCAGACGCTCGGGATAGACTTCCCCCCACTGTTCATTGCCGATGGCAATCATTTTCAGACCGAACGGTTCGGGATGTCCCATATCGGCACGCACCTTTCCCCACTTGGAGGTTGCAGCACCGTTGGCAAACTCGATGAGGTCGAGGGCATCCTGCACGTACGGGCCGAGTTCTCCAAGGGGAACCACTTCGTTGCTTTCGTATTGGCAGGACAGCCCGCAGCTCAGTACCGGCAGAGGCTCTGCACCGAGGTCTTCACTCAGCAGGAAATATTCGTAAAAGCCAAGTCCGTAACTCTGGAAATAATCCGGGAAAGCTTTATGCTTGAATGTATAGTTCCAGCGATTTTCGTTCAAAGGACGGTTCTCTACCGGACCCACGGAATTCTTCCATTGATAACGGGTGGCAAGGCTGTTGCCTTCGATGATACAACCGCCGGGAAAACGGAATACTCCGGGATTGAGGTCATAGAGGGCTTGTACCAAGTCGACACGCAATCCATTCTCACGCTTCTTCCAAGTGTTCACCGGGAAGAGAGAGATGTGGTCCATATCTACCGTACCCTCCGTCTGCAACACAACACGCAGACGCGAGCGAACATCGGTAAAAGGAGCTTTCAGCACAGCCGTCAGCTTCTGCCATTCACTGCCTTTCACTTCCAGTTCCTTCTTCAGGAGATTCTCTCCGTTGGAATTCACCAGTTCGACGGAAAGCTTCATTGGTTTGGTATCCGGCGTACGGACATAGGCGGAGAAACGGTAATCTTCTCCTTTTTTCAGGCCGATGCCACGATAACCTTCATTATCCAGTCCGGCACGCAAAAGACAGCCGTCATTGGTAATGCGCACATAATGCGGATTGCGGTCGAAGCAGGGCCGCTCGTCCTGTACCGTCACCTCGCCAAAAGGTATCCACCCCACCAGCGGCTGCGGGAACTCAAAAGAGCGGTTCTTTACCAGTTCGGCATACAAACCACCGTCCGCACCGAAATTAATGTCTTCGAAGAAGATTCCATACATGGCAGGATTTATCCGAGCCGTCGGTTTTGATACATCAACAGTCATCACATGCTGTTGCGCCTGCATGCCAAGAACAACGAACAATGTCAATAGAAATAAAAGTCTTTTCATGGTTTTAATCTGTTTATAACGATAGCATAAGCTAAATTATGACGACATACTTACCTATTCTACATCAATCCTATTTACCGGCAACCATACATCCATCTTGCCCTCACCCCGGTGTGCCCATGCATAATAAGGTATCAGGGTCAGCGTCACATCTCTGGTTGCCAACTTTCCGGCAGCATCAAAACCAAGAGCCTGCACTTCTGTGGTAATTTCGTTGATGCCATACAGCAGTTCGGGCTTCTCCGTCACCTGGAATTTCGGATGACGGTTCAGGATGATATTCTGTATATTAAAATCATTATCGGCCCACTCGGCACAATAAACGATAGGACCACGCTCAACGGCCACCCGTCCACGGTCGGCAACCACTTTTTCATTGGCTTTCACCACACGGGGTTGCATGTCGAAATGCACCTCTACCACATCCCCTTTCTTCCACTTCCGGTCTATCCGGAGATAGCCTTTACGAAGTTCACCGGTTACCTCCTCGCCATTCACCAATACACGATAGCCCAACTTCAGGTCGTCGGCATACGAATAAAGGTCACTCGGAAGTACACTGCCGCGCACCCAACCCGGAATACGGATATTCATCGTAAACGGCAGGTTGCCCTGAGCCACCTTCACACGAATATCTCCGTTCCAGGGGTATCCGGTTTCCTGCTCCAGCACCACTTTCTTTTCATTCAACTTCAGCTCGGCACGGTTGGACAAGAAAAGGTTGACGTACACCTGATTGTCTTTCACGGCATACACATATCCCGGCAAAGAAGGAATGAACCGGCTGATGTTGCTAGGACAGCAGGCACAACCAAACCACGGCTGGCGTGTAATCGTATGGTCGGCATTAAAGTGATACTTACCATCGCAAGACAACGGATTGGGATAGAAGAACTTGCCTCCGTCCAATGAAACGCCGGAGATTAATCCGTTGTAAAGCGTACGTTCCAGCACGTCGAAATACTTGGAATCGCCATGCAGCAGAAAGAGGCGGTAATTCATGTAAACATTGCCGATGGCGGCACAGGTCTCATTGTAGGCAGTCAGATTCGGCAATTCATAGTTATCACCGAAAGCTTCGCCCGCATGACGCGCACCGATACCGCCGGTAATATATATCTTCTTGCCGACGATATTCTCCCATATCTTGTCGATAGCCTTGATGTAGGAGCTGTCACCCGTAATGGCAGCCACATCAGCCATACCGGAATACATGTAACCGGCACGTACGGCATGTCCCACTGCCTCTTCCTGCTCCAGTACAGGCTTGTGCGACTGCAAATAGATGTCCTTGCGTGCCGTAGTGCCGCGCGCGTCGAGGAAGAACTTGGCCTGGTCGAGGTATTTCTTATCTCCTGTCACGGTATAGAGGCGTACCAATGCCATTTCGGCAATCTGATGTCCGGGAATCACACGCTTCTGTCCGGGGCCTTCACCGATATTCTTGCATACGCAGTCGGCATAACGGATAGCTATATCCAGGAAGTTCCGCTTGCCTGTAGCTTGATAATAAGCCACAGCCCCTTCCACCATGTGACCCAGATTATAGAACTCGTGGCTCAAATTCTCCACCTCCGACCAGCGTTCCGGCCCCGACCAATCGTGCGGATGCTTGGGGTTCATGGTACGTGCGGTGTAAAGATACCCGTCCGGTTCTTGGGCGGCGGCCACTATGACCAATACGCTGTCGATATATTCTTCCAGTTTCTTGTCCGGGTAAGTCTGCAAGGAGTAACTTGCACCTTCAATCGTCTTATAGACATCCGTATCGTCAAAGGAGAAGCCTCCCACCTTATACTCATCACTGGGATGAGTAGCTTTCACAAAGTTTTCATAACGTCCGGTTTCCTCACACTTACTGAAAGCCAACGGGATGGTTACCTCGCGGCTTGCCTTCAAGCGTTGTCCCCAGAAACTGTCCGTCACCTTCACTGAAGTGAAAGGAACCGGGTCGATGGGATAACCGGAATGCAAAGTCTGTTGCTTTTGTGCCGACACACTGCCGGTCATGGCTGCAACAAGTGCCAAAGTCAATAATCGTTTCATATCTTTTAAGTTTTTAAGTTCCCACGCACGGAATTACACGGATTTATCCTTATTTCCCCTTATTCTCATGGATACGTATCACCGTAAACGAATAGGCAGGCAAGGTATAAGGAAACTCCGTACCGCCGATGTCGAAGGTGGAAGTCACGGAACGTGCCTGCTTGTCTTTCGGGTCACCCGTCAGGAGCGTCTTCACTGCCGAGGGATTCTGCAAGTCGATGCCCTTCAGCTTCACTGTAGAGGAAACCTCCACCGGAAGCAGGTTCACCAGCTTTACGATATGGTCACCCGTGGCCTCATCCTTTACCACCGAAATGCCGACGCGCTTGCGGACAGCCTCTTGCCCATTACTCAGTGTGATGTGCGAGGTGATGTACTGCGTACCCGCATTCTGTCCGTACATCTGCTGTGTGTAGTAGCCCACGGTAGGCTTCACTTCCGTGTTATTGAAATAAATCAAGTCGGGATTCCACTGCGTATGGCCTTCCTTCGCCAGCAACGGGGCGTACGAGGTCATCTCCACCACATCGGCATTACGTTCCACCGAAGTCAGATAGAGAGCTTCTGCCAACGCTGTCTCTATGTTGTTGGGACGTCCGGGCAGGTGGGCGGCATATTCGCCCAGATAGACCTTGGACTTGGTGCGGTCATAACGGTCGTAGTAGTCCTGGTTGTGAATCATCCAGCCCGGATCCACGTAATAGTGTTCGTCCACCATGGGCACGCCCAGTTCCGTGGCAAGGCGCCAGCCCTCCGCATAGTCCGCGCCTTCGTAGAAGGGACCTACAGTGCCGACAACCGTAATTTCGGGATGCTTCTCCCTGACAGCCTTGTATATCATGGCAAAGCGCTCCTCAAACACTTCGGTAATCATATCCTCGTTGCCGATGCCGATATACTTCAGATTGAAAGGCTTGGGATGGCCTGCCTCAGCACGCTTCCTGCCCCACACGGTGCGGCGTGCATCGCCGTTGGCATACTCTATCAGGTCGAGCACATCCTGGATATAGGCAGGCATCTCTTCCATCGGGATGCCACCCTGCTGGCCGTAGCGCATCAGTTCCTTGTTGGCCCCCTGCGGACAGTTGTCGGCATAGTGCGAGTGTGTGCCCGAATTCTGGCACGGCACGCCCGCTGCCAATACCGGCAGAGGTTCGGCACCTATATCTTCGCAGAAGCGGAAGTACTCGAAGTAGCCCAGTCCGCGTGTCTGATGATACCCCCACAGATTGCGCAACGGCTTACGCGCTTCGAGCGGTCCGATAGAGCCTTTCCAGTCATAGATATTATCAATGCCGTCGCCATGAGCCACGCAGCCGCCGGGGAAGCGGACGAAGCGTGGATGCAGGTCGGCAAGCGTCTGCGCCAGGTCGGCACGCAAGCCGTTCTTATGGCCCTTGAATGTATTTTGCGGAAAAAGGGAAATCATATCGAGATGCAGTGTCCCCACCGTCTGCGGCTGAAGCGAGAGCACGGCGGCACGCACGTCGGCATTCGCCGTCAGCACCGTCTGCTGTTTCTTCCACTCTTTGGAGGACACATTGACGGAAGAGCGGGCAATCTCACGGCCCGTCTGGTCGAGCAGGCAAACAACCACCTTACCTCCCTTGCTGCCCGGTGCCACGCGGGCGAAGAGAGAGAAATCGTACTTCTCCCCTTTCTTCAAGCTGATGCCGTCGAAACCGTCGTTCTGCAATGTCACTCCGGGACGCGCCTCCAATACGGCATAATGAGGGTTATTGGGATGAATGGGGTCGGCAGCGGCAATGGTAACGGCAGCCGAAGTATTCCCCTCTTTCACCGCCCAGGCATATGTGCCGTCCCAACCTTGGTGTGAACCGTCCTTAGACGAATACTCGAAGTCGCGGTTCTGTACCAGCTCGGCATACAGTCCTCCATCCGCAGCATAGTTGATGTCTTCGAAGAAAATACCTATCAGATGCTTGCTGATGGGTTTTGCACATTCCGTCTCCACTTCGATAGTCGCCTCCACCGGTTTCAGTCCGGCAAAACGTACGGGGTCTTGCTCGGTACGTTCGGCATGGAGTGCCTGGCGGTACTTCTTATGCTCTGCAAAGGAGATGACACGCTGCACCGTGGCATACGGTACACGCTGCATCCAACCCTGCTGTACGGTACCGTTCAGCAGAACCTCCTTCCGCACGTTAGGATAGACCTCCGCCGGCCGGTATTCGGCAAGGCGAGAACGGTCAAAGTATTTCTGCGCTTTCCATTGCAGCAAGTCGGGAGACTCGACGTATGCAAGGGAGTTTCCGCTTTCCGTCAGTTCCCAGATACAGTGCCAACGGTCGTCGGCACGGGTCTGCATCAAGTGCGGTTTCAGCATCCGCTTCATTTGCCCCCAGGGGCCGAAGTCCGAGTTGACAAAGGAGCTGCCCTCTGCCACGCTGAACCATCGGTTGCCATTGGGACTCCAGGCTAGTTTCAGACCGCCACTGCCGTCGGCATGGGAGTAGGAAAAGAGATAGACTGAATCGGGTTCATTCGCCACTCCATTCGTTATAGCCTGCAAAGGAACGGTCAGTGTCAAGAACAGACACAAGGACAATAATTTCAAGAATCCATTCATGGTATTAAGTCGGTATTAATCATTTACATTTAGTTCGATAGTCACAATCAGCCGTATTCTGAATGCCATTCAGTCGTATAGTGAATAGGGTTCAGTCGTATAGTGAATGCCATTCAGTATACGACTGAATCAGGACAATTATAGACCTCTGATAATCAAAGATTTGCAAAAGGAGTAATCCGTTATGATATATCATTACAAAACAAAGATTGCTCCATACCTTCTTTATTCCACGATTACCGCCCCTCCCTGCGGCTGAACCGTGAGTTGCAGAGAGCCGTCAGCCTTTATCCTCTGCAGCTTTAATTGAGGCTGCATCTTCTTGTCATCACTATACAGAGACACCTCTTGTCCTGCCAGCACAGGAAGGTCAAGTTTCAGTTTCAACGGTTCCACCGTTGCATTGACAGCGGCTATGTACCACGTGTTTCCATGACGACGGGCAAGAACAATATATCTCCCCGGATAGCCGTCAATGAAACGGGTCTCGTCCCAAGTAGTGGGCACTTGTTTCATAAAGTCGAGGCAGATTTGCGGAGCATCCGTCAGGTTATTAGGTGCCAAGGCGAAGTTCTGGATAGGATTTTGGAACAGCACTGCCGTTGCCAGCTGAAAGATGTCCGTGGTGCGGCGAATAGTTCCGCCATCGTTGCTGCGGTTCAAACGCTTGTTCAGGAACACACCGCCAAACTCCATGCATCCCACAGCATTGCGGATGAAAGGGTGCAGCGTGGCATTGAAGGCCTCGTTATCACAGAAATGTTGGCTAAATACCAGATTCTCGGAAGCCAGCACCGCCTCGCTGCCTACGTAATTGGGATACATCCGTTCCCAGCCGCGAGGCAAGGTACAGCCGTGGAAGATAACCATCAGACCGTGGTCGTCGGCATCGCTCAGAATCTCCTCGTACAAACGCAGGGTCTCCTGCTTGTCACCGCCGAAGAAGTCTACTTTGATACCCTTCACACCCAGACTTTGCAACCAGCGCATCTCTTGCTTGCGGGCAATGGAGTTATCCATCCGGTTGACGGGACTCTGCTCTATATCGTTCCAGTAACCACTGGAGCTATACCACAAGAATACCTCCACACCCTTGCTGCGGGCATACTTGACAAACTGTTCCATGCGGTCGCGACCGATGTTGTTATCCCACCAGTTGTCAATCAATACATATTCGTATCCCATGGCGGCTGCCAAGTCAACATAGCGCACCTGGTCGTCGTAGTTGATGCTGCCGTCCTGCCAGAGAATCCAGCTCCAGGTGCCACGGCCCGGCTTGTAATCATGGGTGGTGGTATAGCGTGGTTCCACTACATCCCAGGGGACGGTGGTTTCCACAATCGGCTTCAAGGTTTCCCCCACCGTCACAGTACGCCACGGCGTGGAGCCCGGCAGGGAAAAGGCAGGTGACACCGTTCCATTGCCGTTGTTCTCTTCCGGCATGGGGAAAGCAATGCGATACACGCCGTTATCCCAATCACTCAAACGCGAGCCACAATAACGGCTGTCCACTCCGGTTTCACTGAGCAGTACCCAGCCGTCATCCCCCACCTTGAACAAGCAGGGAAATGTATATCCATGTCCATAACCCGAACGTTCGTTCATCGGGGCATCTGCCTTATATTCTTCTTCGTAACTGGGTTTGGTACGCTTCCACCCTATCATGGCGTCGCTCTGCGGACAAAGGAAAGTGGTGGTCTGCGACGGGAAGCGGAAGCCGGTCCGTTCGCTGTTCACCGTGACGCTTCCTTTTCCCTGCTCCCTCGGCAGGGTGTAACGGAAGGCCACGTCATTGTTGCTGATGCGGAAAGTTATCTGCACATTCTTCCCCTCACCGTTGACGAATGAACAAAGCAATTCGTTTGCCCAGTAATGGATGCGCGAAGCTTTGATCCGGGATTGTTCATAAACCGTATCGAGAGCTGTGACTTTATGTTCCTTCAACTGCAATCCTCTATAGAAATCACCCACATTTGTCTCCATCCCCAAGGGAGAAGATTCCAGCATTTGCTTTCCATTGTAGGTGACGGCGTAAGACACTTCGCCGTTGGCTGACGGGCAGGATACCGTAAGCTGCAATTTTCCATCCGGACCATTGACAGATACACTCTGTGCTGCCAGCGGACCTGAGAGGGCAAACAGCCAAACCAGTAATTTCAATCTATTCTTCATGGTATTAAATTATTATGTTACATCATTAAATCAAAGGGTAGGCACCACCGGCTTGATGGTTCCGTCTTCATTGAACTCCATCCGGTCTATGCAGACTTCACGATGAACGCCGGGACCATCTTTCAAGTACCATTTATTGATACGGTGGTAAACGATTCTCCACTCATCTGTACCGGGAATCTGCAATACAGCGTTGTGTGCCGGACCGTAAATCTCCTTTTCCGGATTCTGAATCAGTACAACGGGTTGCTTGGCAACTTCGATAGGACCGAGCGGCGACTTGGACGTACCGTATGCCACATGGTAATTGGGCGAACCGGTATCGTCTACCGACCACATGAAATAGTAGAGCCCGTTGCGATAAAAGACATAGGCTGCTTCGCGGAAAGCATAGTCCTGCAAGGTGCCTCCCTCCGGCGTCATCACCGTAACGGTATTTTCCTTGATGGACACCATATCGTCGTTCAGCTCGGCACCTGCCATGTAGCCGTTGCCCCAGTAAAGATAGGATTTGCCCGAAACAGGGTCTGTAAACACATCCACATCAATCTGTTGCCCGCCACCGACGGGTGAAGCAGTAACGACAGGGCGTCCCAAATCGGTGAAAGGGCCGGCCGGAGAATCGCTCGTAGCCACTCCAATCTGCTTGCCGCCGCCATTCTTGGGGTTTCCACTGTAATAGAAGAAGTATTTATACTTACCGTCCACTTTTTTCTCTTCAATGCAAGGCGCCCAAGCATTGCCATCTGCCCAGGGCACTTGCTCCGACTTCAAGTCCAGCATGACGCCTTCATCCTGCCAGGTCTTCAAATCCGTGGAGGAGAATACGGTGAAATACCAGCCTCCCCAACCCGGCTGTCCGTCCGTAGTAGAATAGATGTAATACTTTTGGGTCTGATGGGAATAAAGGATTTCCGGGTCGGCATGGAAACCCGGCAATACGGGATTGTTGGGCAATGCGCCCAGTTCTGTCGGCTTGCCCCATTCATCGGTAATGCGCAACAGCTCATGGCGGGTAATGGGGATAATGGTCCCATGACGGGGATGGAAGTTCATCTTCACCTCGCTGTCTATCACCTTAAAATTCTTCAAGTCAGTGGTTTCCGTAAACTGATAGCTTCCTTTCATATAGACGTCGTACATCAGGATATACTTATCCTGCCCTATCAGTTTGAAAGTGCCCGCACCCTCTACGGCTTCCTTAGTCTGTTGCTTGTAATCGGGCTCTTCCGTCCATGCCCCGGAGGTCAGGGAACGGGTGGTGGCCACCTTTATGCCGTTTCCATGCCCTTCCGTCTTATAGAAAAGGTGGAAAACACCATCCTTATAGACAATGTCTCCATCGATGCACGATTTCCCGTTCTCCGGCAGAAACAATGGCTTGGGCTCTCCCTCCAAATCCGTAAACTCCGCATTGGCATAAGCATAATATATGACATCGGCTCCATCGCCATGCAGCATGGACCAATACACCATGTACTTTCCCGCCTCCGGGTCGTAGATAGTCTGCGGAGCCCATACACGCTTCAAATCCTCCTGACCTGAATAACGTTTCTGTATATTGATAACGGAGTGGGACCAGTTGACCAAGTCGGTAGATTTCAGCAAAACCATGGCACGGTTGGAACTCCATCCATTGGCTGAAACCATATCTGTCACTACCATATAGAAAGTCTTGCCATCCTCGCAACGAAGGATATGCGGGTCGCGGACTCCCCCGGTGGAGCTGATGACTTTCGAGTCGATTACCGGTTCATTATCATTCAATGCCCAGTAGGTATAACCGTCCATGCTTACAGCATAGCGCACAGCTTCTTCATCGCCACTATTCCCAGTGAAATAAGTGAACAAATAAGCTACATAATCTTTTTCGGGAAAGGATTTTTGCCAGGAATATCCCGGAAGTGCAAACAACGACAATAACATTGCCGCCAAAAGCATCCGGAAAGTGTTTTTCATCCGTACAATCATAATCTTTTTATATTAAACCTTTTAACGGGTGTAAAATTAACACTATATACATTATAATACAAAGAAAGTGTATATGTTGTGTAACATATACACTTATTTAATCTCTCCAATCAGTCGGCATTCAAAAAACGCACCATCTCACAAGCTGCCAGCAGAAATGCCCCTACCCCAAAGTTAGCAGTAGAGTTGGCATCAACCACTTGTCCGGGAATGGCTTTCTCGCCAATCGGCTGTACATACCCTATGCGGCCATCGGGCTGCAAGGCTACAGTAGTCAGATAATTCCACGCCTTCATCACTACGGGTTGATAAGTAGCCTTGTCCAGCAAGCCGTTGTTCATCCCCCATAACAGACCATAGGTAAAGAAAGCCGTACCGCTGGTTTCAGGACCGGGAGCATGCTCAGGGTCGAGCATACTGCGTGTCCAGTAGCCTTCCGGCTGCTGGCAGGCAGCCACGGATTTGGCCATCGTCTGGAAGCGGTCTATGTACTCCTGGCGGTATTGGTCTGTTTCGGGCAGGTCTTTCAGTACCTTTGCCAAGGCAGCCAGCACCCAACCGTCGCCACGCGCCCAGAAGTCTTTCTTACCATTCACACTTTTATGTTTTGGATAAATATATTTGCCGTCGCGATAGTATAGGCCTTCCTCCGCATCGTACATGATGCTGTTGGCATAGGTCCAGTATTCATGCAGTTTCTCCAGATATAACGGATTGCCGGTCAGCTTGTACATCTTTGTCATAACGGGCATTACCATGTAAAGTCCGTCTGCCCACCACCAATAATCGTTCTTGTCCGTACTCATCTGGTATTCCATCACTTCGCGCGCACGGGCTATCTTCCCGGAATCCGGCTTCACGGTATACAAATCCGCATAAGTCTGGAAACAAATCTGATAATCACCGAAAAGCACATAATCATCACTCTCCCCATAGCTGTACTTCCACTCTTCCTTGTTGTCACTCTTCGCGCCTTTCCATTCATTATGTTCTGCCCACGCCTCGGAATAGGCATAGCATTCCGGATTACCGGTCAGGAAGAACACCTCCATGTTTCCCGTATGATAGGCGGCATTGTCCCAGAAAGAGCGCCCATGTTGCGGATGGGTCTCCTGCCAATAGTTGTTCACCCGATTGATAATCTCAATCACTTCTTCCGGTTTCGGCTGCTGAGCGGTGCATGAGAACAGTCCCCAGCAAAAAGCCAAACCCAATAAAAATAAGCATGTCGTTTTCATATACTAATACTGTTCTTTTATCTTATCACTTCCAATACATATACCGGTTGCGGTGCAAACTCCACAACCCGCTCTCCGTCTCCTTGCTTGGCATGCTGCACAAACAGATGCAGCCGCTTCCTGCTCTTCCACAATTCCGTGTCATGAGACGGTTCCCAGGCACCGACAGTGAAGTCGGTCAAATCGCTGATGCTCCACTTACTGTTTGCCACATCCGTAGCGTGCGCCAAAGAGACTTTGCTCCCCCGTTCTTCATCCCTGAATACATAAAATATCTCCCCGCCATCTACTACGATGCGCGGACGGGCCATCGGAATCATCTTCGTGCCTCCACCTTTCAGGGAAAACGGAGTGGTACGCCCGGAGACCTGGCGGCTGTGCCACATCTGCCCGTCATGCCAGACAATCCGGTATTGCGGGACGTCGCTGTCCGGGTCGCGCCAATAGGAAGCAATGTACGGATTGCCGCCTGCATCGGCACTCATGCTGGTCTGGTTTATCAGTTCCGAATTCTGAGGAATGCGGCAGGCATACTCTGCATTACCCAGACGGATGGGCAAATCATATTTCTTGCCATTTGCCTTATACCATGTTACGCCATTGTCAAAGGAACGGGCGTAGCATAGGTCATGGTTGGTTTCCACATGCCAAGTCTCGCGCCAGACCCACGACAGATGGATGGTTCCAAGCTCATCTACATATAGCTGCCAGTAAGCATTGCGCTTGTTCTCGCCATCAATCAGTACATCCTGCACACGGCTCCATTTCTTCTCCTTCAAGGAATAGCGGTTCATCACCAGGTTGCCCCGGCCGGAAGAACCGGAACGGTATGCAAACAGCAGGTCGCCTCCGGACAGCAGATAAAACTCCGGATAGGTTACATTGCCTTCATCCACGCCCGTCATGGGCTCCTTCTCACCCAATTCCAGTGAATGGGGTGCAATGCTGCGACAGTAGTTCAAGGGCTGTCCGTGATGGTCGAAGGCTACATGAATATACCCGTCACCGTCCAGCATCATGCTGATGACGTTATGGGCATCCTTCACATTCCCTTTATACTGTGTGCGGTGCAGTGTCCACTGTCCGGCATGGAGGTTCCGTTTTCCAAGAGTCAGGAACCCTTCCGCATCATAGTAACTGATGTATTGCTCGTCACCTTGCGTCACCAGCGAATTATTACGGAATACGGCAGTGTTGACGGAAGTCTGGCTGTATCCTTTCCCCACTTCCACCAGATGCGTTTCGGGAAGGACACCGGCAGCACCCTGTGCACAGAGTGCCACCGGAAATCCACCAATCCCCCAAACAATTAATATAAATACTATAAAAAATGAATCAGTCTTACTCATAATAGGCATGGTCTTTGGGGAATTCTTCACCACCCCACGCCTTTTTCGAGGTCCATGCCTGCGGAGCATCTGTCCAGAACGGATGGTCGGCGGGCAAGCCCAGGGGCAAGAATGCCAGGGAAGCCATGTAAAGGCTGCCGTTGTTAGTATACCAGTCGGAGATATGAGGCTGGGAACCATTGAATCCCAATGTCAGAAAACCTTTCTCGTTGAAGTTCCGGTTGTCACCGAACATACGGTTGATGACAGCTGTCATGGCAGCACGTACCTGTCCGTTCGACAATTCCTTGGGCAACCATCCACGCCATGCCAACAAAGCCAATGGTTGGAGGGTACCGGTGCGGTAGGTAATGGAACGCCCGAATACGGGGAAGGCCCCCTCGGGAGAGATGAAACGTTCCAGAATCATGCCGAAACGCTGCATGCGCTTCTGGGCACGCTGGAAATTGCAATCCGGCGCATTCCATATCTTATTTTTTCCACTGTTCGTAAAGACTTCCAGACACTCCACATACATGGGATGGAGTACGAAGCTGTTGTAATAGTCAAAGGCAAATCCCGGTCCGTCGCTATAGAAGCCGTCACCTACATACCACTCTTCCACCTTGCGCAGAGCGGAGACAATACGGTAAGCATCACTCTTGGCACCAGCCTTGCGCAGGAAACATTCTACCGTAGACGAGAACAGCAGCCAGTTGGTATAAGGAGGGTCCACACGGCGCAACTGGGTGAACTCTTCAATGTAACGCCGTTTAGTCAAACTATCCAGAGGCACCCACAAAGCATCGTATCCTCGCAGGAAGCTTTCAGCAACATAAGCGGCATCGACCAGCGGCTGCCCCTCTTTCCGCCAAAGTAGGTAATCCTGACTTTCCGGGTCTACCGCCTGCGCATAACTTTTCAATGCCCACTCGCGGAGCTGCCTGCGCTGCTTGCCTTCGGCAGTGTCATCGTCCGGCAAAGAGAGCCAGGGCGCCAACCCCGCCATCAGACGTCCGAAACATTCCATATAGGTCACCCGTTTGTCGCGTCCATCCCAAGTGGGGCTAAGCTCCACCTGCATATTTTTCTGGAGCTTCCCTTCACTCATATTGCTCAGTACCGGAGCAGCCATTTGATACAACACCCCGGCCCAAAGTTCGCGGTCTGTCACTTCCTTCTCTTTTTTCTTCTTGGCAGCCATTTCCTGAGCGGGCAGCAATAAAACTGCCACCAGCAGCAGCCATAAGTAGTTACTTTTTCTCATGATATTATTTAAGTTTGTTTTTCAATACTGCAAAATTACCCCATTCCCGGTAATTTCGGGGGCACTATTGTTTCAAAAAGGGGTAAATATCGGTCATTAGTACCCCAAAAGCTCAGAAATCACAAGAAAAAGCCTAAGATTAAACCGTGCTACGACGGAAGTGAATAAAGTATTTGCCGCTATATTTGTTTCTTCATGAACTGCACCAGTACGAGGGCAATGCAATAAGCTATAATCTGTTCAAACCAAAAGTCAAGTCCTTCAAACATATTACTCATTATTTTAATAGACACCCATTCCTTTTTCTGATAACAAAGGAAAGGAGTTTATTCGGAATAATGAATTTCCATACGACTCAAAAAATGTTCTATTTTTCCGGATTACAGACAAAACTGAGAATATCCACCAAGACACTGACTACTTCCATATTACATTAAATGTCCCGAAAACCGATATATTCTCCTGCCAAAAGACTATTTTTGCAACAAATATCCATAAGCATACCATGGCAGGCATCTATATTCATATACCTTTTTGCAAGACACGCTGTATCTATTGCGATTTCTATTCCACCACTCGCAGCGAATTGAAGCAGCAGTACATCCGTGCCTTGTGCACTGAACTGAAAACCCGCAAGGGTTATCTGAAGGAAGAACCGATAGAGACCATCTACTTTGGCGGAGGAACTCCCTCACAGCTCGCTCACGAAGATTTCGAGCAGATATTCCGGACTATCAAAGAGGTGTATGGAACAGAACATGCCGAAGAAATTACCCTCGAGGCCAATCCCGACGACCTGACGGAAGAATATGTGTCCATGCTGCGCACCCTCCCCTTCAACCGCATAAGCATGGGGATACAGACATTCGACGCCCCCACCCTGAAACTGTTGAACCGCCGGCACAATGCCGCGCAAGCCATCGCAGCCATACACCGCCTCCGCCAAGCCGGCTTCCGGAATATCAGCATCGACCTTATCTATGGACTGCCGGATGAAACAGACCAACGGTGGGAACGCGACCTGCAACAAGCCGTCGGCCTTGATGTGGAGCATATCTCCGCTTATCATCTGACTTACGAAAAAGGTACCCGCATCTACGAAATGCTGCAGAGCCATCGTATCAGCGAAGTGGATGAAGAGAGTAGCGTGCGCTTCTTCTCGGCGCTCATGGACACCCTGGGAGCCGCGGGGTATGAGCATTACGAAATATCCAACTTCTGCAAGCCCGGCATGTACTCACGCCACAACACTGCTTACTGGAAAGGCATTCCGTATTTGGGGTGCGGCCCTTCCGCCCACTCCTTCAATGCGGAGACAAGGGAATGGAACACAGCTTCTCTGGAAGGATACATAAAGTCCATTGAAGAGGGACACCGTTCCTCCGAAACAGAAATTCTGGATAAAGTGACCCGTTACAATGAATACATTATGACTTCCCTGCGTACCATGTGGGGAATCTCCCTGACATATACGGAAGAAGCCTTCGGCACAGAGTTGTGCCAATATTGCACGAAAATGGCAGCCCCCTACCTCCAAAGCCACAAACTGGAGATGCAGGCAGACCGCCTGCGCCTGACCCGGGAAGGTATCTTTGTTTCGGACGGCATAATAAGCGACCTGATGTTCATTGATTAACAGCAAAACCGGGAGACTGCATGACCGAACAAGAAGTCAGACGCTACTTGCGCCAAATGAAGGAAGAAGACTCGGAACGGGCTTTTCACAGTTTCTACAATCTGTGCTACGACCGCTTGTTCCGTATTGCCTGCTATTTCGTGAAGCACGAAGAATGGGCGCAAGAAATTGTGCTCGACGTCTTCATGAAGCTTTGGGAACAACGCGCCCTGTTGCCGGAAGTGAACAACATAGAGGATTACTGCTTTATCCTTACCAAAAATGCCTCCCTCAATTACCTGGAAAAAGAGAACCGGCACCCTACACTCTCGTCCGAACAGCTTCCCGAAGTTTCCGGCCAGGCCGATTCCCCCGAAGACACTCTTATCAGCGAAGAACTGTTTGCCCGATATGTCAAGGCGCTCGACCGCCTGCCGGAGCGTTGCCGTGAAGTATTCATCCGCCTGCGCGAAGAGAAACAAAGCTATGCACAAGTGGCGGAGGAGCTGAACATCAGCACAAAGACAGTAGACGCGCAACTGCAAAAAGCACTCACAAGACTCAAGGAAGCATTGCTGACGGAGTGAACTCTGCTTCATCTTCCTCGCAAGAAGCCGCGTATGCATGTATGAGATGTACATCTCGAGCTGCATGAGATGCACATCTCGCACAACATGAGATGCACATCTCGAGCACACCTTCCCTATTGATTGAAACAGAGAAACAAGGAAGTCATACGTAGGCAGGACGGACTTTCACGGACAAAGAGCTTTAGATTAACATTATTTCAGGATATAGGCATAGGGAATTCCTGAAAAGGAGCTGTCTTTACATGCAGAAAAGGAGTCATAGGCTCTTAATAAATTGCCAAAAATGAAAGTGAATAACGAGAATTTCGACAAGGTACTGAACAAACTGGTTGCTTCTACCCGTTCCCCACGAGGACGCTTTACGGCAGAGAACAGCTGGAGGCTGCTGGAAAGCCGTTTGCTAAAGCGCCGCAGCATGAAGCGGTTCTGGATGCGTACAGCCAGTGCCGCAGCCGTAGTCCTGCTCTGTGTAACGAGCTGGGCAGCCTATCAGTTCTTATACGTAGCACCACCACGGGAAGCCATTCCCACAGAAGCCATACATACTACCGAGGAAACCCAAGTAATTCATAGCGTACTGACATTCGATCAGCAACCCTTGCAGGAAATCGTCCGTCAACTTTCCGAAACGTTCCGTACCGATATACGTATCGAAGGAGACAGCCTGAAGAACTATCATATGACAGCTACCTTCCGCGAAGGGGAGAGTCTTACAGAAATCCTCGACCTACTGAAGGACGCCGGCAACTTTACCTATAAAAAAGAAAACAACACTATTATCCTTACTACTAAACTTAACTGACAATGACCAGCTCTACTATCTGTTCGCACCACCGCATCAGAACCGTACTTCTGATGTGTGTGGTTCTTTTAAGCGCCTCACTCCATGCACAGGCACAAAACAAGGAAACACGTATAAACCTGAATATCCGTAACGCAACTTTAGAGAGTTTCGTGAAGCAACTGGAAAATGCAACCGGATTCTCCTTCATCTATGGGGAAGAAGTAAAGCTCACGCACCGCATCACACTGGAGATGAAACAAAAGAACATCAGTGAGATATTGCAACGTGCCTTTGAAAACGAACCCATCACGTTCGAAATATCCGGAAAGCACATTCTACTCCATAAGCGGCCCGTGCCGCAGAAACCCGTTAGCCGTAAGTTCACCATCAGCGGATACGTGACCGACGGAGCGTCTTCCGAGACGCTGATTGGTGCCAATATCCTTGAGAGTCGTCGTTCCACAGGTACTGCCACCAATCCTTTCGGTTTCTATTCCCTCACCCTGCCGGAAGGGGAAACGGAACTGGTTTTCTCCTACCTGGGCTACGAAAGCCGGCATAGCCGGTTCGAACTGACGAAAGACACCTTACTCAACGTCAGGCTGGACAGCAATAACCAGCTGGCAGAGGTCGTGGTGCTCTCGGACAAGCGGGAGGCCGGCATAGAAAGCACAGCCATGGGAGCGCATGAGATACCGATGACACAAATCAGGCATACCCCGTCCATATTGGGAGAAGCCGACCTGCTGAAGACCATTCAGCTGATGCCGGGTGTGCAAGCCGGTATGGAAGGTTTTGCAGGCATGTATGTGCGAGGGGGAGGTCCCGACCAAAACCTGGTTATGCTGGACGGGATTCCAGTTTACAACGCAGACCACCTGCTGGGAGTATTCTCCATCTTTACGCCCGAAGCGGTAAAGAACACCACATTCTTCAAAAGTTCTTTTCCTGCCCGCTACGGCGGGCGTCTTTCGTCTATAGTAGATGTACGGACCAACGACGGGGACATGCATAAATACCACGGCGCATTCAGCATAGGCCTGCTGACGGACAAACTGCATATCGAAGGCCCTATCTGGAAAGAACGGACCTCCTTCAGTTTCAGCGCACGAGCCATCCCCACCCTATTCTTCAAAAATCTCATTGTAGACAAAGACGACACCTATTCCGACAAATACAACTACTATTTTTACGACGTCAATGCAAAGGTCAACCATAAGTTCAGCGACCGTAGCCGCATCTTCCTCAGTTTCTACAAGGGGAAAGACCACTATCATTATGACAGTTACTACCACGGTGACAATTACGACAACAGCATTAAGAATTATTCCAAGGACAACAGCCATCTGAATTGGGGAAACACCATCGCCTACGGCCGCTGGAACTATGTATTCAACAGCAAGCTGTTTTGCAACACCACCGTCTCATACAACAAATATGAGATGGGGCTGGACGGAAACATGGAAGATACCTATACTGTCGCCAATAAAGTACAAGACAGATACTATTACTCCTCCAAGTTCAACTCCGGTATCCGTGACTGGAGTGCGCGTATGGACTTTGACTACACCCCCATGCCGCAGCACCACATCAAGTTCGGTGCAGAGTACATCCACCATACGTTCCGTCCGGGAATAGCTACCTCGAAAATACAAGATATAGATAATGGCGCCCTCCAGGAAGATACGGTTTACAATACCAGCAACAGCCATGCCATGCGCGGACAAGAAATCTCCCTTTACGCCGAAGACAATTTCAATGTAAACGCCAGGCTCAGTCTGAATGCAGGTGTACGCACATCGCTGTTCCACACACAAGGGAAAAGCTACTATTCGCTGCAGCCCCGCCTTTCCGCCCGCTATGACCTCGGACAAGGATATTCTGCCAAAGCATCCTATACGTGCATGGCACAGTATGTGCATCTGCTGTCCTCTACTCCGCTGTCTATGCCTACCGACCTCTGGGTACCCATTACCAAAGACATCAGTCCGATGTATGCCAACCAGTTCTCCATAGGAGGCTACTATTCCGGACTGCCGGGTTGGGAGTTCTCCGTCGAGGGATATTATAAACAGATGAAACACATACTTGAATATCAAGACGGTGTATCCTTCTTCGGCACCTCTACCAACTGGGAAGAAAAAGTGGAAATGGGCGAAGGCCGCTCCTTCGGTCTGGAACTGATGGCACAGAAAACATTGGGCAAGACTACCGGCTGGCTGGCATATACCCTATCCAAGACCGATCACCGTTTTAAGAACGGTACCATCAACCAAGGCCGATGGTTCCCCTACAAATATGACCGCCGCCACAGCATCAGCCTCAATCTCAGCCATAAGTTCAGTGACCGCATTGATGCAGGAGCTTCCTGGATATTCAATACCGGTGGATGTATCACTATCCCCGAAAAGGCAACAATCATCATCCGGCCCGATGGCTCTATTGAGGAAACCGGTTACATCTCCCGGCGTAACAATTACCGCCTTCCCGCCAGCCATCGTTTGAATCTCGGCGTCAACTTCAACAAGAAGACCAAACATGGTATGCGTACCTGGAATATCAGTATCTACAATGCATACAATGCCATGAATCCGAACATCGTTTACAGCAAATACAAAAATGGATACAACGTATACTACGATGATTTCTACGAAAGTATTTATCATGGAAATACCGGGCAGAAGAAAGCTCAAACTGTCATCAAGAAAATAACAATACTGCCTTGTATTCCTTCTGTTACCTATACTTATAGATTTTAAAAACAAATCCGGCATATGAAAACAAAAATGAAATTACACCTTATTATATACATAACTATTGTAGGCTTCCTAACAGCCTGCGAAAACGAGATTCCTTACAATCCCGGACAACAAGATCCGCAAATCATCATGAACGCCTTGCTCGAAACCGGACAAGCTGAGAATGATGTCTATCTCCATTTAGGCGAGGGCTATAGTATTGAACATTTGAACGAAGCAACTCTTTTCCTCTACATCAATGGCAAAATAGCAGAAACTCCGAAAGCGGTTTCCCCGGAAGAAATTTATGGGCATCTGGAAGGAGAACTTGATAAGGACATTTATGAATCATTACTGAAAAGTATACGTTTCAAGAAATATCGTCTGACCAGCACACTGCATCCCGGCGACAACATACGCCTAGAAGCCACTGCCGAAAACGGAAAATACCATGCCAGTGCCGAAGTCACCGTGCCGCAACCGATAGAGAGCCTGCACGTGGACACTTGCTTGGCCTACCTGCGCGAGTACAGCGGACAAACCCTTTACCGCCAATACAAAATTACATTGCAAGACCGCCCCAACGAGAAGAACTACTACCGGCTGGACATTTGGAATGACCGTAGTTACTATTGCAAATGGAAAGAATACCTGGAAGATGAAAACGGCAGCCTCATCAAAGTGGAAGACGAGGACGGCTCTTGGCATTGGGCCTCCATACCCAGAGACACTACCATCCTTGCTCCCCGACAGAACGAAATCATTAACCGGGAAGATGTTATACTGACTGACGGCCATCCCGGCAACTATGATGATGAAGAAAATGAATTGTTTCCCACCATAAATAACAAATACAACATATTCAATGATAACACTTTCCGTGATTCGTATGCCACATTAAAAGTATATACCCCTCTCTACCAAGAATATTATCCGGTAGAGGGACACTACTACGACCATATATCCCGCAAACAAACCATCACCGTACGGCTGCTTAGTATCACTGAAGCCGAATACCGCTACCTGAAAGCCTTAAACTGCCTGGATGATGGGGATTACGACAATACTTTAATGGAACCTATCAGTCTGCCTTGCAACGTCATAGGTGGATTAGGCTTTGTGGGAGTCTGCTCTGAAAGCAGAGTAATCATAGAATTGCCCGAAACTGTTTGGCAATAACATTTTGACTAATAAAAATCCTTTTATCCATTACAATAAACTGAATTTCATTTAACCTACATTACATTCGTATTACAAAAAGCATCCAAATAAAGCATTTTCACACTACAAAATTGATTTAAGTCAAGAAATGAAGGTATAAACTACACTTTTTTACGTATTCATTTTTGTGTTATAAAACATATACCTATATTTGCATAGGTAAAAAGAAAAAGCTAAGCGCTTAGAGAGTTTTCAATAGGTATTAGATTGAGATTAGTTTTTAGGAATAACAATTAAAAAGTAGGTATTATGAAACGTTTAGGATTAACATTAGTGGCAGCAGTCTGCCTGACTGCTACAACATTTGCAGCAGGAAACCAACCTACAACTGCAAAATGGGAAGGTAACATCAACATAACAAAGTTGAGCAAGTATTTGAATCTGGATTCCAACCAGCATGAAGAAGTGGCAAACATCTGCGAATATTTTACAGAACAGATGGAACGCGCTACAAATTCCAAGAAGAATCAGGAGAAGTTACTCCGTAATGCAGTTTATGGTAATCTGAAGTTGATGAAAAAGACTCTGAATGAAAAGCAGTATGCTGATTATGCCAGAGTATTGAACGTCACACTGCAGAACAAAGGTATCGAAGTGAAATAAACTTCGCTTCTGATAAATACGAAAATAGTATTTGATAAATAAAAAGGCATTGGACTTTAGAGGTTCAATGCCTTTTCTTTACGTCAACGCCACCAAAACCTGCGGCGTCAACTCCCTAACCAAATAATTCTTATCACTTTACAAGCAGAATCTGTCTTGCAGCTCTTTCTTATACTTTCTGGAAACCAGCAGTTCCGTCACTTTGTCAAATGGTGGATAAAGCATGCATTTGCTATCCTTTATAATCATCAGATAATCAATATTGATAATATACGATTGATGTATCTGCACGAAACTGGATGAATATTGAGTAATCTGCTCAGCAGTCATTCCGCGACGCAACACCAACGGCGGCTGGTTGTTTAGTATCACCTCCCATTGTTTACGCTCGGAACAATAGCGAAAAAAGCCGATTTCAGCCGGACGCAACGCACGCATATCATTAGTTGGCGTAAATACGATAAATGTCTGTCCGGTATGCAACGGTGCACCAATGGGATATGACATTCTCTGCCCAGCCTCTGCCTGCTCTACAAAACGCGCAAGAATATCCCGCAACTCCTGCTCTTCAAAAGGTTTCAGCAGATAGTCGAACGCAGCCTCCCGGATAGCCTGAATCATGTACTTATCATAAGCCGTATAGAAAACAATCCGCATATTCCACGAAACACTGTCACGTATTTCCTGCAGTAATTCCATTCCAGTCATGTCCGGCAGTTCCACATCCAAGAACAACAAATCCGGCTGTACCTTGGCAATGAGTTTTTTCCCTTGTTTACCATTACGGGCAGTTCCTTTCAAAAAGAAGCGTGCATCCTTTCCCAATTCAAAACTCAGATTCTCAAGAGCCACCTCATCGTCGTCAACTATTGCAACCTTATATTTATCCATGTTCCTTTTATGTTTTTCTTCTCGCGAATATATACATAATCCTACTCCCATACAAAGCAATAGAAGGTCATTTACGGACTATTTGTCTGTAAATATGCCTATCCTTGCAAAAAATAAGATTAAACGGTTCTTTTAAATTCTGTAATCGTAGTTGTCAGGCAGCCAGAAAGTCACCTCACAGCCCATCTCACCACTCTGTAGAGAGACATTGTGCACCAAAACATCAATGGCCTCCTTGTTCTTATTGTTGAGAATCCGAATGGTCTGCATAATGACTTTCATTCCCGTCCCCGTGCCCCGGTTCCGACTGTCCGGACGATAACCGCCACCATTATCCGTTATCTTTATACAGATACCATTTCCCCGGCGGCAGACCGAAACCCAAAGATTACGTTCACCTTCCTTCTCGCGCAACGCATGCTTCACTGCATTTTCAACCGGAATTTGAATCATCATAGACGGAATCCTTATTTGCTCCGGCTGCACATCCTTTTCTATCTTCAGTTCCGAATGAAAATCCGGACCTAAAGAACGGCGTTCCAGATTAATATATGTTTTCACAAAATCCAGCTCCTCTGCCAAGGTTACACACAGTTGTTCCACCAATTCCAGATTGCGACGCATCAGTTTTACCAGCGACGAAAGCTCTTGCTTTTCTTCCACATTCCGCTCCGCCATCTCCCGGTTCAGCACATTGAAGATGAAATGAGGGGACAAGCGGTTACGGATATTCTCCAGACGAAGTGTAGAGACTGTGCGATGATTCCGTGCAAGCAACAAAGCACGTTTCTTTTTGCTGTACAGATAAAGGAAAACCGCCGTCAATATAGATACAACAGCTACAGCAAACACGACAAACTGTGTCTGCCTCAGCACCAGCACCTTGTTTTTCTGCTCCTGAAGCAAAACCCGATGTGCTATCAAGGTAGAATCCTGCTGATAACGCAAAGTCAAGTCTGCCGTACGCATCCGGACACGCTCATTCCTGATAGAATCATCAAGCTGGTTGTTCCTCTGCAGATAGTGATAAGCCCTCTTGTAGTTGCCGGTTTCCTCGTAAAACTGCTGAAGGTATTTATTACGGATATGTACCATATCAGGGTCGATGCCCGGAGGGACTACACTCTCGGACAATAAACGACGTGCCTCTTGAAAGTCTTTCTGAAGCAGAGCCAATTCTATTTTCTGCGTATCGATATAATATAGTGCAGTACTCACCCCCATTTCCTCAAAAAAAAGTTGGCATTCATTTATATATTTAACAGCCAAATCAACCATATTCAGTTGAAGATAACAGTCTCCTAAATTCAACCTCCCCAGATTAAGTTCAAAACTCATATCAGCATATCCTTCGACTAAATCAATAACCTTTTGGAAATATTTTATCGCTGTCTGGTAATCCTCCCTATAATAGTAAGAAGTCCCTCTATTATTCAAATAAATATATTTTTCATAAGGTAGCATACTGTCATAGCTTTCTCCTGCTAGATTATAATAGTAATCACACTGTTCAAAATCACGCATGGTAACATATACTTGTGCCAAACCATAATAAATGGGAGGTTTCTTGGTAGAAGCTATATGCAAAGAGTCGCACATCAACAAAGCTCTCCTATACCAAGCTGCCCCTATATCCAATTTTCCTAAACGGTTATTCGCATCTGCAAGATTCATCAAAATATCCGGCACCACTTCAATCCTAGTCCCTCTCATCCGTAATTCATAAGCCTTCCGGAAACAAATTTCAGCAGAATCCATATTCCCAACACGTGCAAAGATATTTCCCTTCATATTGAAACATTCAGACTCCAAATCTGCCATTTGAGAAGAACTATGCTGCCTTTCTATAAAGTCATGTATCTGCTGGATTACGATTTGTGCCGAATCAAGCTGTGAAGTAATCAAATATGTTTTCAGTGTCATTGCCAGATAATTATACTTGACCAAGCTATCCTTTGCCTCTTCCATCTTTTGAAAAGCCTTCAACCTTACCTTTCGGGGCACAATGGCCACAGAATCTCCATTTATATGGGAAAAATCCTCAAAAGCTCTCATTTCTGTGTATACGTCCTCTTTATCTCCGGGCGCACAAGCTCCTAGAAACACAAACCCTAATATCCAATAAATATAAAATCGAATTCGCTTATCCATCCTCTCTCCCATGTTTCTCGTAATTAGATTATTTATTCAATACATCTGCAAACTTAAAATATTTTTGCGAAATACCGTCAAGCATAAGGTGTATTTCTCAACCACAAAAGAGCATACGCTACCGCTTTATTAAAACGAAACAAAAAATCACATCATAGTACAATATTTAGCTACATAAACCATTGAAACAACATTTTAGTACATTTCAAACTTTTTCTCATTTTCTTATTTACATTTTTATTAATTACTTTGTGGATAAAGAATTGCGAATATACTCAATCAAACAAAATAATACAATCACACAAAGAAAGGCTATTTCCAAAAGAAAACAGTTCTTTTACATAATTTATAAGTTCTATGTTAGACAGTGGACAAATCATAGCAGATAGATACGAGCTACTCAAACAACTAGGAAGAGGAGGATTTTCTGAAGTTTGGCTGGCACAAGACAAACTTACGGATGTTAAGGTCGCCATAAAAATATATGCTCCAGGGATGGGGCTTGACGATGCGGGGATATCCCTTTTCACACAAGAGTTCTCCCTCGTATTTGATATGAATCATACCAATTTACTGCATCCTACTTATTATGACTGCTGGGAACGGATGCCATACCTGATTTTGCCTTTTTGCAAAAACGGTTCGGCCTTCCAATACCTTACTGACAACAACCGGATAACAGAAACGGAAAGCTGGCATTTGCTCCATGATGTTGCAGAGGGACTGGCTTATCTTCATGCAAAAACTCCCCCGGTTATCCATCAGGATATAAAACCCGATAATATTCTGATTAATGATGAGAATAGGTATATGATTACGGATTTCGGAATCAGCGCACGGATTAGAAGTACATTACGCAGGAACCAAGGCCAAGAATCCAGTGGAGGAACTTTGGCCTATATGGGACCAGAACGTTTTGGTCCATCTCCCGCCCCTATTATGGCTAGTGACATTTGGTCATTGGGAGCAACAATGTATGAGCTTCTAACCGGTATGCCGCCCTATGGCGATCATGGAGGCGTATTGCAAAAAAACGGTGCAGACATTCCACTTATCAACGAAGACTTTTCTCAAGAATTAAAGGATATCATTTACAAGTGCCTTGCCTTAAATCCATGGGACAGACCCACAGCCAGACAAATTGCAGACTACACTTCCCAACATATCAATGGAAGTCCCGTCCCCTTTAGTCTGTCAAACAACAGCCATGATACTTTGCAAGAGGAAGAGGACAAAACCCATGAGGATTCCATTAGCGCACACTCTTCTGACATAAATAAGATGTCACCCTATCAAGACAAAGGGAAACGCAAAAAAGTTATAGTCGTAGCAGCAATCACAGCTATATTCGCAACAATTGTCATCATCTTTTCGCTAATAAGCGGCAAAGAACCAGTAGTGGAATCCATACCGGAACCGACTCCAACGATTGATTACGACAAAATGTGTCTGTCAATCATTCAAGAAGGCGAAAACTCTAAAATACAAGGAGATGTTTTCCGATTTGACATTGACACTTTAAAGCAAAACAATGATTCCGTATTTGAGGATTTTTACATAAATGCCATTGGCAAATACCGCCAAATAAATTACTACAAAGATTCCATCTCCGCGAAAATATACTTAAATGCAACAGAACTGAAACAGCAAGTAGAGGCCATACTGGATTCTGCCTATCATGTTTTTAAAGAAAAGGCAAATATCATGAAAGACCTTGACCAAGCCGTAGCAGCCCAGGCTTTTGAAGACCGTGCAAAAAAAATAGAACCATATATAAACATAGACAACAATGAAAATGAATAAACTTATCAGACTGATTGTTTTAGCGTTCGCTCTCTCTATGCCAATAAGTATATGGGGGCAATGCGCCTCCATCTATCAAAAGGGAGAGACATACATGAAAAGAGGAAGATACAGAGACGCTATTAAAAGTTTTAAAGCAGCCATGAAATGCGACAGCAATCTGGAGCAAGCATGCAAAAATAAAATCAAAGAGTGTGAGGAAAAAATAAATCCCGCTCCCAAGCCAGCGCCTCCTGCCGAAATCACCAGACTTACCATAGACAGAAAAAGCCTGGAATTTGGGTGTGAGACAAAGACTGCAGAAAGTATAAAAATAGAAAGTCTTCCAGAACAATGGACTGCAATATCAGATGCAGACTGGTGTCAAGTGACTCCCGGTGAGAAGAAACTCTCCATAAGCTGCCAGACCAATTGGCTGACTATCGAACGTAAAGCCACCATTACAATCAGTAATGAAAAGATGAAAGCTACGGTCAGTGTTACCCAAGGTGGCCAAGAAGAATTCATTAATATCGCATTAGATAAATTGGAATTCGGCTCCAAAGGAGAAATTAAGGAACTGCAAGTAGACTCCAATGCCGAATGGGAAGTTGCAGATATTCCTGAATGGTGTGAAGCTATAGCAAAAGACCGTGGCAAACTCATTCTAAAAGTGGGAAAAACCAAGAAGGCCAGAGAAGGAACTCTCATAGTTAAAGCAAAGGAGGAAAAATATCTTCAATTATTCTCTCCCAGAAAAAGGGAGGTCTATTCTAAATTCATGGTAAACCGACAATGGTGAGAAACTCTGATTTATACAAAGTAATTCCATTATTAAAGTAAAATCTTATGAGATGTATGAATTGCGGTTGGGACAACCATTCCAACACAACAGTATGCCTGAAATGCGGGCAACCTTTGCGAATGCCGGAGAATTATGCCAACAGTCAGGACATTTTTATTTCAAAAGAAGGTCATGGAGAAGCTATACCCAAACCGACAGTATTGAATGTCAGCTCCAATGAAGAAAAATGCAGAAAAACTGTGGTGTTTTCCACAACAAATGAAGAAGAGAATCATTCTACTGTTGTACAGCCAATTATAGAATGTCCCAATTGCAATTACCCGGTAGTAGGAGATTTCACAAGTTGCCCTTGCTGCGGAACTCCATTGAAAAGAGCAAACACATCAACAAACAATGAATACAAAACAATAAGAGTAGAAGAGGAAGTACCTTCCGTTTCTGAAGAGAAAATGCTCTGTCATGAATGTGGAAGTAAGATAGCAATAACCTGCTCTTTTTGCCCGAACTGCGGTGTCCGCGTACATCGGCCAACCATACGCCGACAAATAAAGAACATCACAGAGACAGAACCGGAAACCAAACCTCACTGTTCATTAACAATTATACCGGAAGAAGAAGAGAACATTCTTCCGAAAAGATTTGAATATGAAGGGAACTCCATCATCTTGAACCGGGAAAATACAGAAATGTCTAATCGTACAATCACCTCAAAGGAACAAGCTGAAATAGTTTTCGATGATGGTCATTGGTATCTGCTTGACCGAAGTATGCTCCAAACGACCTATATCCAGGTAAACAGAAAAATAGAAATCATACCGGATGATATCATTGTACTAGGCGACCGAAGATTCAAGTTTGAATGTGACTAAATATAACTCTTGTGAATAACCGGACTGTCGACAGATGTGATTATAATGTAGGGGAATATATCAATAACCGTTATAGGGTTTCCCAAACATTAGGCGAAGGTTCATTCGGTAAAGTATATCGGGTTACGGACAGCGCAAGCAAAGATTATGCGCTTAAACTACTGAGATTATGGGAAGTTCCTCCTGAAATACGTAAACCATTAATGGAACGTTTCGAGATGGAATTCAAAACTGGGCAAATTGATTGTGACTATTTAGTGCGTTCATTGGACTACGGTACAGTTGGAGGTAACCCTTATATTGTAATGGAATACTGTTCCGGAGGAGATTTAACACCTTATTTAGGTTCTGGAAGCAGTAAGATTCCTCTAATTTGCCAACAAATTCTAATAGGTTTACATGCTTTGCATACCAGAGGCAAGGTTCACCGTGACCTAAAGCCGGAGAATGTCCTTTTCAAGAGTAACGGAATTGCTGCGTTGACAGATTTCGGTATAGCAGGGGATAGAAACAAACGTATGACTGAACGCAATATTTTTGGTAAACCCAACCAAATCTTCGGGACTTATGCATATATGCCGCCAGAACAAGTGAACCGCATGCGAGGTGAGGCCACTGTCCTACCCACTACGGACATTTTTTCTTTTGGAGTATTAGCCTTTCAATTATTAACTGGCAGTTTGCCCTTTGGCGAATTGAGCAGTCATAATGAATTGGCACTATACCAGAAACGTGGGAAAAATGGAGATTGGAACCGGCAGAAATTGACACAGTTGAAACATAGAGAGCAGTGGCAGCAACTCTTTGCAGGATGTCTTAATCCAGATTTCAAAAAACGTTTCCAGTCTGTGCAAGAGGTGTTGGAACACCTGCCAGCAATAAGCCAAGTCCCTATGGAAAGAGGATATTGTCCACCGCAAACAGTCAATGGTTTCTGTATACGTATTATGCAAGGTGAAGAGTACGGAAAAATATATCAATTAAGTGAACTTATAAAATATGGCAATAGAATCCTTACTATCGGGAGAGAACGCGACAATCTGCTACATATAACAGAACAGCAAAGTGCCTATATATCACGCCATCATTGCACAATAGAAACAAATCCCGCCACTGATAAATGGATTATTCGGGACGGGCAATGGCAGAAGGAGTTAAAGTTGTGGCAGGAGTCCAGTAATGGGACTTATGTCAATTCCACCCAAGTCACCAAACAAGGGCATATACTGAAAATTGGAGATATCATCTCCATTGGGGATGTAAAAATGAGATTTGAAAACTATTAATTATATATCAAGTAGTATGGATACACAAAATTACAAACGTACCTTAGCCGGCTCAGTAGGGGCTGGTATGGGGGCATTAATGGGTGCTTCCGGTAGAACTTACTTTATTTTGGAGCACAAGACCTCTTCAAAGTATCATCAAGCGGGAGAATCCCAAAAAATCATTGTCGACCAAGTAGAATTAGGTAGAGACGCTTCCTGCCAAGTACGCTTTGATGAAAGTTTCGAAACAGTTAGCCGCAAACATGCTGCAATTGTACGCGACGGTGAAAACTGGAAACTTATCCACCTTTCACACTCCAATCCGACATTGGTCAACGGACATCCTATAAATGGGTCCTACTATTTACAAACAGGAGATGAAATACAATTATCCGTTGGCGGACCACGCTTGGGATTCATTGTTCCACAAGGTCGCCAAGCATTAACTTCCAGCATTGGATTGACTGAGAGAATGAGCCTTTTCCGCAAACAAGCCTTACGCCCCTACAAGACCGCATTAACAATCATGGGAATTGTTTTCGTACTGGCGGTGGCAGGATTGGCTGCCTGGAACTACAGTTTAGGTGTAAAAAATGATTTGTTGGCACAGAAGACAGAAGAACAAGAACTTCAACTGAAAGGATACCAAAACCAATTGGATTCACTGGGGACCGAAAGAGCATCTCTAGAAGCACAGCAACGGGAGTTAGAGACCAAATTACGAAACAGTGACGGTAATGCAGAGGCCTTAAAAACACAGTTGGACAACGTTAATAGTCAATTAAAGAATGTCAATGCAAGTTTCTATAAGGTCAAATCAGACTTGGACAATCTCTCAAACAGCATAAGCACTAAAAGCATTGAGAATTCAAGCAATGCCATTAACGCAAATATACAAGAAGGCACCAGACTCTCCAAAGACCAATATTATGAAGACCCTGATATAGCAGATGAACAAGACAGTAATGCTTCAGGAGATTTGAAAGATTATTATGATTATATCTATACAATTAAAGTCGACCGTATTGAAATCGAATATAATGGAACAAAGTTTGATCCGGGCATACAAGTTTCAGATATAATCTGCGGAACTGGCTTCATGCTATCAAACGGAATGTTTGTAACAGACAGGCAGAATGTCGAGCCATGGATATACTCCAACACAGAGTGGAAAGACCCATGGCGTAAACTATTGGCTGTATACAAAGGAGCAGGATGTAATATCATTATCCATTACCGTGCATACAGTACCAAAGGAACTGGAAAGCCTCTGACATTTACCAGTAGCGATTTTGCCAAAGACGGACGAAATGATGTACAAGTGACCGAAATAGAAGTAGATAAATCCATCAGGGTACAACTAAGGGAACATGGGATAAAATTGACCTATACACGTAGGAAATATATCAGTGTCAGCATTGTTACCCCTGCTGCCAACAGTTGGGCATACATTAGAGGAAAAGGCGTTTATGGTGAGGGATTGCCTTACGACATTACCGCCGCAGACAACATGAGTGGAGGTACAGAAGTTCAAATGGTGGGCTATGCAGGTTATGCTGATATTCATAATCTTACTCCGGCTCATTTCAATGACCATACCAATATAGCCGACACAAAATATGAGACTACCATATTACAGAATCGTGTGGCAGAGCCCGGTTATTATGGTTCTCCAGCATTCCTTCTAGAAAATGGTTCTTACAAAGTAGTGGGTTTCATGGTAGGAAGCATAGAGGGTAAGGATCGTTTAGTACCAATCAGAAATTTAATACATTAAAATTAAACATGTCCGAGATAAGCATTAAATTAGCGGCAGGTACCAATGTTGGTTTAGTCAGGAAAAACAACGAAGACAATTTTGTTGTCAATCGTGATTTATGCCAATCAGAGTGGATTATCCCCCAATCGATAGAACCCATTTCTTTAGGACGGTATGGCAGCATATTGGTAGTGGCCGACGGAATGGGCGGCACCAATGCCGGAGAAGTTGCTTCTGCCATAGCCATTGAGACGGTGCAAAATGCATTCACCCCCGAGAATTTAGGAGATATCGTTACGCAGGAAGGCATTGTTACCTCAGAAGAAGCCGTTGAAGAATTTCTGAGCAGAACTGTCAAAACCGCTGATTTAAATATTGTCAATGCAAGTAAAGAAGATAGTAGTACCCAGGGAATGGGTACTACTATTGTCATTGCTTGGATATTGAACGATAAAGCCTATATCTGTTGGTGTGGCGACAGTCGTTGTTATGTATTCAATGGCAATTCAGGTTTTTGCCGTTTATCTAAAGACCATTCCTATGTACAAGATTTAGTAGATCAGGGAAAACTAGATCCTGAAAATGCGTTTGACCATCCTTACAGTAATATCATTACCCGCTGTTTGGGAGACCCGACCAATCGTTCCAATCCCGATTTCCGTTCCTATAATTTAAAGGATGGCGATACTCTCCTACTATGTAGTGATGGGTTATGTGGTTTATGCCACGACGAAGAGATAATGCAAATTATAGAAGAGAACCAGGATGATTTAATGACATGCAAGGATAGGTTGATAGAAGCTGCTCTTGAAGCAGGTGGATATGACAATATTACGATTGTGTTATGCCACATCATGCTACAGGATACCGAGCCCAAAGTAAAGTTGAACAATACAGTGTTCAGCAAACCCAACCACCACAAAATCCGGAAAATTCTTCTGTTACTCCTGGTACTGGCTTTAGCGGCAGGCTTCTATTTATATAGAAATCCACAGCAATATGCAAAATGGAAAACGATACTATATCAGGCAGATACGGTTCTAGTTACAGAGACAGACACTACTAACACTACCCTAACAGATTGATTACTATTGTGAAACTATGCAACTGAAAAATGGTGATATATTTGCTGAACACTATCAGCTGAAGAAACTATTAGGAGTCGGAAGCTTTGGTGAAGTCTGGCTTGCCCGAAATATATTGGCAGATGTAGACGTTGCCATAAAGTTGTACGGACTGTTGGATGACAACGGCATAAAAGATTTCCGGGAAGAATTCAAACTTGCCTACAAATTACACCATCCCAATCTACTGCACCTTAATCATTTTGATGTTTTTGGACAGTGCCCTTTTTTGGTAATGCCTTACTGTCCCAAAGGGTCCTCAGCGAGCTTGAAAGGCAAAATGTCTGAAAAGCAAATCTGGCGCTTCATACGCGATGTATCATGCGGATTGATGTTTCTTCATAATCAGAATCCTCCTATCATTCATCAAGATATAAAACCCGATAATATTTTGATAGGGGATGATGACAAATTCATCATCTCAGATTTTGGCATCAGCCGTAAACTGGAGCATACTTTTCGTAAAAGTATCAACAAAGTAGAAAGTTCCGGAACACTTGCCTATATGGGACCAGAACGTTTTGCAGAGAAACCACTGATTGTGGCTACCAGCGATATATGGTCTTTAGGGATGAGTGTTTATGAATTATCCACTGGTCTTGTATTATGGGAAGGTATGGGAGGTTGTGTCCAACTGAATGGTGCACATATTCCAGCATTAGATGAGAAATATTCTTCCCAATTGTCCCAGTTTGTTCACGCATGCCTTGCCCTCAACACTTGGGACCGCCCCACAGCCCAACAAGCCTATGAGTTTGCTTGCTCCATACTAAAACAAACAAAGACAGACTCTCCTTCAGTACAGCTGAAGCCTATTGCTCCACTTTTTCCTAAAACAACATCACCACGCCTTAAAGAAAAGTTCTGTCCTTCGAACATGCATAAACGCATAGCAGGATGGACCGGCCTTGGTATAGTATTGATTCTATTGCTTGTCAAAGGAGGTTCCATATACTTTAGACACCTTGAAGAAGAGCGCAAGTACGCTGCATGCCGTACAGAAGAAGACTACAGAGATTTTCTAAAAGAATACCCCTCCTCATCTCATGCAAACTTTATAAAACAATTTTTGGGAAACAAGGTAAATCCAATCTCCCCAATAAATAGAGAAGAAAACATCGTTATGGACTCGGTAAAAACGGATACTGCAAAACTTGAACAGTTCCAAGAGGAACCTAAAAAACAGATTGTCCACCCACATCCACAACCTTCTTCACAGCCAGTTCTTCCCATTACTGATATAAGAGAAGTCAGAAGAGAAAATGAAGAACGCCTCTTCTATAGTTGCCAGTCGGTAGCAGATTACGAAGAATATTTGCGAAAATATCCCAAAGGCAGGTTTGTACACAAAGCCAAAAGAGCAATCCAGCAAATAGAATCAGAAATGATGCAGTCCAATCCTTCCACTCAAGAAATACACATAAGAAAAATACAAGAGTCAATGTCAGACTATAAATAATGAATAGGGCATTCCAATGTTTGAACTGCCCTATTCACTATTCAAATACTTGATTTTATTTAATCGTCACCATCGTCGCCCCAAATCCATACTCCTGGAACGAAGCATCCTGATGGCGGCAGTCAGGATATTTACGTTTCAGCTCGTCCAGCAAGGCTTTACGCAGCACTCCATCTCCCTTGCCGTGAATAAAGACGATGCGTTGTTCGCGCCTTTTTCTTGTATTGTTCCATCACTTCACGAAACTTATCCAGCTGGTAATTCAATATTTCGCTGTTGCTCATACCGCAGGTGTCATCCAGCAACTCGCCGATATGCAGGTCAATCTCGACAATCCCATTCTTGCCGCCACGCTTGATGACCGTCTGCGGTTTGGACGGAGTATCTGCCGTTTTTTTCTGTATCAAAGCCTCCTTCAGTTCCTCTGCCGAAACATACACCTGCTTGGCAGGCTGGTCATTCCGGACAATATCATACACCAAGGCCGGTGTTTCAAAGAAAACCGTCTGCTGGAATGTATGCAGTTTATAGAACTTTACCATATCTATGCGGACTTCCACACTGACAGCCGGTTTCATTGTGAACGCACGGTTATCTTTGAATGCCACCAGCTGTACCATCACACGTTCACGGTCGTTCAACTCGGACTTTTCGAACTCCTCCAGCAGAAGTTTCGTATTCGGCTCTATCAAACCATGCGAACGGGCTGTCCAGGACTTTCCTTCGGCACTCGAATAGGTGTAATACATATAATAATTACTGTCGTTCACCAAATATGCCTCGAAAGGTGTAGTGCTGACAGCCTTGATATCCTCCGGAACAAAGGCCAGAAAGACATTCAGGATATCTCCACCTTTCATCTCGGGCTGACGATAAACAGATATCTGCGGTTTCTCCAAACGGACCGATTGAGGCTCTGAAACCTGAGACTCCATAGCAGACGGCCTTGCCGCAGTAGCGGCCGTGCGCAATTGTTGCTCTTCTTCCCGCTTCTTCTTGGCAGCCGCTTTGGCTGCCGGAGTGGGGATATTATAATCATCGGTCTCTATCACCACACATTCGTTTATGGGCATCGGTATGTCAAAACCGTCGACATCTTCCACCAACACGATGTTTTTCCCTTGAAATCCTGTCACAACACCGCCCCCAACTTCGCTGAGGAAACGAACTTTATCTCCTATCTTCATAGTAACTTATCTTTTAGTTTGTCTTTTCCTACTTTCTTCCTGCAAAGTTAGGAATTATTTCCCTTATTCTTCAAATCTTCCCAAATATCCGTACCTTTGCAGCCGATATAATAAAGAGAAAGCCATCATGAAAGAAGACCCCAGACATATCAGAATCAGCGAATTCAACTACCCGTTGCCGGACGAACGCATTGCAAAGTTCCCATTGTCCGTACGTGACCAGTCCAAACTGTTATTGTATCGCCACGGAGAAGTTTCAGAAGACAGATTCACTTCACTGCCGGAGTATCTGCCATCGGGAAGCCTGATGATATTCAACAATACCAAAGTCATCCAAGCACGCCTGCATTTCCGGAAAGAAACGGGAGCACTGATTGAAGTATTCTGCCTGGAACCCATACAGCCGAACGACTACGCCCTCAACTTCCAGCAAACCGAGCATGCCGCCTGGCTCTGCATGGTCGGCAACCTGAAAAAATGGAAGGAAGGCATGCTGAGACGTGAGATGACCGTGAAAGGCAAGTCACTCACCCTGACCGCCGAACGGGGTGAATGCCACGGAACCAGCCATTGGATAAACTTCCGCTGGAATAATCCGGAAGTGACTTTTGCCGACATTCTCGAGGTCTTCGGTGAATTGCCCATCCCCCCCTACTTGAACCGGGAGACCCAGGAAAGTGACAAGGAGACTTACCAGACTGTCTACTCCAAAATCAAAGGTTCGGTGGCTGCCCCTACAGCGGGACTGCATTTCACCCCACGCGTATTGGACGCATTGCGCAATAAAGGAGTAGAATTGGAAGAGCTGACACTCCATGTGGGAGCCGGAACCTTCAAACCGGTGAAAAGTGAAGAAATAGAAGGGCACGAAATGCATACGGAATACATCTCTGTCTCGCGCAACACATTGGAAAAACTCATAGTACACGGCGGCAAGGCAGTGGCCGTAGGAACAACTTCAGTGCGCACATTGGAAAGCCTTTATCACATCGGAGTCACTTTACTGAATAATCCAGAAGCCACAGAGGAAGACTTGCACGTCCACCAATGGCAACCTTATGAAATGTCTGCCAAGGCCGCCACCACCCCTGCAGTAGAAGCCCTGCAAGCCATTGTCGCCTATCTTGACAAGCATAGCATGGAGGCTCTGCATACCAGCACTCAAATCATTATCGCTCCGGGATATGAATACAAAATCGTGAAGGCTATGGTGACTAATTTCCACCAACCGCAAAGTACCTTGCTGCTGCTCGTATCAGCTTTCGTACACGGCGACTGGCAGAAGATTTATAACTATGCACTGGCACATGATTTCCGCTTTCTGAGCTATGGAGATTCATCATTATTAATACCCTAAACACAATGAACCACGATAACAATCAAGAGATGTTCCCCCTTGTCGACGAACAAGGCAACATCATAGGTGCCGCCACCCGTGGCGAATGCCATAACGGTAGCAAACTGCTGCATCCGGTAATCCATCTTCATGTATTCAATTCCAAAGGTGAGCTGTATCTGCAGAAACGTCCCGAATGGAAAGACATACAACCGGGGAAGTGGGACACCTCCGTAGGCGGACACGTCGATTTAGGTGAAAGTGTAGAGATGGCGCTGAAACGCGAGGTACGCGAAGAACTCGGCATTACCGACTTTGTTCCCGAAACCGTCTTGCATTACGTCTTCGAGTCTGCCCGCGAAAAGGAACTGGTCTTCGTACACAAAACTGTCTACGACGGTGAAATACATCCCAGTGACGAGCTGGACGGAGGACGTTTTTGGAGCCCCGATGAAATCAAGGCAAATATCGGCAAAGGTGTATTCACCCCGAATTTTGAAGGAGAGATAGGAAAGGTCATCAACTTGTAGTGGAAGCTGCTGTCTATCAGTTCGCAAAATATTCCTTCATCTTTCTCCTGACCCGTGGAGCAAGTAACAGCAGTGACGTCATCGTAGGCAATGCCATCAAGGCAAAAGCCAAATCCATGATGGCAACCACTGCTCCCAACGGAATCATGGCAGCCACAACAATCATCACCAAATAGAAGTAGTTATAATACTTGGCATTCTCCGCACCAAACAAGAAGTTGGTGCACTTCAGTCCATAATACGAATAAGAGAACATGGTAGAAAAGGCAAAGAAAAAGACCATCACCATCAACAGATAATGCCCATAGCCGGGAAGGAGCTGCTCAAAAGAATTCAAAGCAATATAAAGGCCTTTTATGCCTCCTTCCGACGCATAGTTTCCAGCTATAAGAATAGGGAAGGCCGTCAATGTACAAACAAGCCCCGAGTCGATGGCCGGTCCAATCATGGCTACCAGCCCCTCACGAATGGGATTGTCATTACGGGAGGCGCCATGCATCATAGAGGCCGTACCTACGCCTGCTTCATTGACGTAGGCAGCACGGCGGGCACCAGTCAGTGCAGTTCCCAAAATTCCACCGATACCGGCTTCCAGGCTGAAGGCAGACTGGAAAATGGAAGCCAACACTCCCGGCAACTTATCAAAATTCAAACAAAGAATAACGAAGACAAGCAGCATATAGCAAGTAACCATCACCGGCACTATTTTAGCCGAGATAACCGAAATGCGCCGGATGCCACCGATAATGACCGCCCCTACCACCAGGCTGATGACAATACCCATCACAAAACGCAGACCGAGTGTATTCTCTATTCCTGCCGGAGTAGTAAATACCGTAGTGACAGACTCGACCAACTGATTGGCTTGCATTACACACAACGTACCTATCAACCCCACCACCGCAAAGAAATAAGCAAACGGTTTCCAGCGTTCGCCCAACCCATGAAGAATGATATACATCGTCCCCCCTTGCGGTTCTCCGGCAGAATCGTGTCCTTTGTACATAATGGCAAGAGCCCCTTCAAAGAATTTGGTGGACATACCCACAACGGCACTTACCCACATCCAGAAAATGGCTCCGGGACCTCCTACTGTAATAGCGATAGCCACCCCCGCAATATTCCCCATACCCACTGTTGACGCTATGGCGCTCATCAAGGCCTGGAAAGAACTGATTTGTCCTTCGCCCGCCACTTCCGATTTATAGCGCAAGGCCTTTATCGAATATCCGATGCGGCAGAGGGACACAGCTCCGGAATAAAAGAACAAGAAAAGTCCTCCCCCTATCAGAAGGATAAATAAGGGATACCCGCAGACAAAGTCACTGACAGTGGTTATTGCTGAGCCTATAGAATCTAAAATGCCATTCATAGTAGTAGTTTGATGGAGGAGTTCATGGGAAGGTTTAAAAAAAGTCCCACTTCTCTTTCACGGGAAAGTGGGACATTCATTATAACATTTCGTTCGGCCTTATTTAGCCAGGTCTTCAATCACCTTCATAATCTGCTGGCCGATTTCCTCGGCAGCCTCCGGTGTGGCAGCCTCACTATAGACGCGGATAATCGGTTCCGTATTGCTCTTACGCAGATGAACCCATTTGTCGGGGAAGTCAATCTTCACACCGTCTATATCATTGATTTCTTCATTCTTATACAGCTCCTTCACCTTGGCAAGAATAGCATCTACATCTGTTTCAGGAGTCAAGTCTACACGATTCTTTGCCATGAAGTATGCAGGATAGGATGCACGGAGTTCGCTCACCTTCTTGCCTTCGTGTGCCAGATGGCTCAAGAACAAGGCAATACCTACCAAGGCATCACGTCCATAGTGGCTGGCCGGATAGATTACCCCACCGTTTCCTTCGCCACCGATAACGGCACCTACTTCCTTCATTTTGGTAGTTACATTCACTTCACCTACGGCGGAAGCGTAATATTCTTGCCCATACTTGCGGGTTACATCGCGCAAGGCACGGGTCGAACTCAAATTGGATACCGTATTGCCCGGAGTATGTTTCAATACGTAGTCGGCAACAGTAACCAGCGTATATTCTTCACCGTACATCTTGCCGTCTTCGCAAATCATTGCCAGGCGGTCTACATCAGGGTCTACAACAAATGCAACGTCTGCCTTCCCCCCTTTCATCAGGTTCATGATGTCACCCAAGTTCTTTTCCAGAGGCTCGGGATTATGCTGGAAGTTACCGGTCGGTTCGCAATAGAGCTTCTCTACGTGCTGAACACCAAGCTGCTCGAGCAGCTGCGGCAATATGATACCGCCCACAGAGTTTACACAGTCGATGGCAACACGAAAGTTTGCCTTTCGGATAGCTTCCACATCTACGAGGTCAAGTGCCAATACGCTGTCGATGTGTTTCTGGTTGTAGCTTAAATCCTGACGGTACGAGCCAAGTTGGTCCACTTCGGCATAGTCGAATTCTTCGGCGGCGGCAATGCGGAGTACTTCCTGGCCTTCGGCAGCGTTCAGAAATTCGCCCTTTTCATTCAGCAGTTTCAACGCATTCCACTGCTTGGGATTGTGTGAGGCAGTCAGAATAATACCTCCACTGGCACCTTCCATGGTTACAGCCAGCTCGGTAGTCGGAGTAGAAGCCAAATCAATGTCCACTACATCCCAGCCCATACCCATCAAGGTACCGACTACTACGTTCTTGACCATCTCACCGGAAATGCGGGCATCACGTCCCACTACAATTTTGTTACTTTTTACAGTACACGTCTTGCGAATCAAGGTAGCATAAGCTGAAGTGAACTTCACAATGTCGAGCGGATTCAATCCCTCGCCAGCACCACCGCCAATAGTTCCGCGGATTCCAGAAATAGATTTGATTAGAGTCATAGGTTAATGATTTAAAATTTATAGGTTAGTTCCAAATTTGGAATTTATGAATATCATAGTAACAAGGATAAACCCTCTCCATAGCTTGTTGTTGCCCCATTTTAGAAGGAACGATTAATTTCACATGCGCCCTATCACGAACGTACTTCAAAGCCACCAGCCAGCCAGCAGGCACAGACGTACCATAGGCAAGACGCATAGAACCCTTTATGAAAATTCCGGCAATAGATGACGAGGTAACTGTATATTTGAATTCATCCAAATAATCTGGTATCGGTATATCCAGATTAGACATTAAATATCCAGACTGCAAGTTCAGCTCTTCATAACGCACCAAAACCAAATCATTCGGTTTTATTGTATCCGCAGGATTCGTCGAACCTTTATCCACAATCTGCATATATACCCCGCTTGCCAGCTGCACATACTCATTCCTGCTTACATCCGTGGTCGAATCTTGCGCATAGAACTCACTTTGAGAAATAACGACAATGCTACTGTCTTTGATAAATGCTTTGATGGCATCTTTTTCTTCCTCAAGCATTTCGGCATAAGTTTTAGAATTATCGCATGCCTGGAAGGCTAAACAAACTGCAAGTAAGGCAAAAAAGAATAAAGTAAGTTTCTTCATTTCTGTTATTTAGTAATTTCGTACAAAAGTATCTGATTTCCTTGAAAGTTGAAAGCTGCGGATAGAAAGTTCGTAACTTTTAACCTTTACAACTGAACTTTTTTTATCCTTTGGCATTCAGCAGCGGTTTGTATTTCTCCAAAGCTTGCTCAAAAACCTTGCGGGCCTCATCCATCGTTCCATAAAATTCACCGCCGGAAGCATTCAAATGACCGCCGCCGCCAAAGAACTCGGCAGCCAGCTGATTGCAGGGGAATGTACCGACCGAACGTAAAGAAATCTTTATCATCGGCTTCTCCGTATCTTCACGCAGGAAGCAAGAGAAAATCACCCCTTTGATACTTAAAGGAATGTTCACAAACCCTTCACTATCTCCACGCACATAGTCGAACTGGCTTTGTTCGGCTTTAGTCAGAGAAATTAAGGCTGCATGATAGTCCGGATAGACCTTCATTTGTGACAAGACATATCCCATTAGGCGCAAACGGCTTTCTGAATAAGTATTGAACACCTTGCGGTAAATCTCGTCCTTGTCAATACCTTTCGACAACAGTTCGCTGATGATGAAATAGATTTCCCGATTATTGGAATTATAGGTGAACCCGCCGGTATCCGTCATCATACCCGTATAGATGCACTCTGCTCCTTCCCTTGAAATGTCACTGAAATAGCCCATACGGCAAATCAGGCGGAAAACCAGTTCCGAAGTGGAGGATATCTCCGGATGGGAAATGATAATCTTGCAGAAATCCTCCGGATGGAGATGATGGTCTATCAGTATTTTTCTTGCCGGGGATGCAAGAACAGCGTCACCCATGGCATCTATACGATGGATAGCATTAAAGTCCAGACAACAAATGACATCCGCCTCGGCAATCAGCTTGTCGGCAAACTCCTTGTAGCGGTCGTACAGAAGGACGTCCTTGCTCCCGGGCATCCATTTCAAGAAGTCGGGAAAGGCGTTCGGCACAATAACATTCGCCGTCTTTCCCTGCGAGCTGAAGAAGTGCCACAAGCCCAGAGAAGAGCCGATGGCGTCCCCGTCGGGACCCACATGTGAAACGATTACTATCTTGTCTGCACGGTCAAACCATTTGGTGAAATGGTCTATCTTGGATTGTTCTATTACTTTGGTCAACATATTTTTATTTACTATTTGACGATTGACTATTTACTATTTGGCGTTTATAACAAATTGAAGGGGCAAAAGTACGAAAAGTTTGTGATTTATAACAATATGCGGTAAGAACCTTTTTGAGAAAGAAGAAGATAGGGAATACCTAAGCGAACGCAATCATTGGCAATCTTATTCTGATAATAGTCTGAAAGAGAAGCGTCAAGCACCACCATGCCCATGGAAAAGAGTGAAGTAAGTTCCTCTACCCCACCTTGATACCCCTTGGAGACATACAGATAATCAACTGAAAGGGGACGGGAAGAGTTCTTGTTTCTCCAACGGTTGTCGGAAAGAAGACAGATGCGCTTACCGGCGTAAGAGACAATCTGGTTGCGCATGGATAAGCCGGGAGTTGTATAATCTCCGGCAACCAGTCGGGGAGTCTCCAGATGCAGGCGGCTCCAATGCGGAGAAAGGGCACGGCACAGACGCGGCATATCCGGCAAGCTATCGGCACATGCCAACCAAGAATGACGGTTGTCTGCCATACAATGGACAACGGGACAGCCTCTCACGCTATAAAAAGCAATCCCCTGCCGGGGAGCATTGGACATGATGGAAAGGGAATGCCAGGAAACCACTGCCAACAATGCCAGCAACGCAAAGCATACTCTACGTACCGTAAGGCGTAGAAAGCCATAATATGCCATCCCCAAGAACAGATAGACGAGCAAAACACCCCATATATCCAGCCAAATATCATCAACAGCAGCGCCGGGAAGATGCTCTATCCAGCGGAGCACTTCATTCTGGACATGTACCAATGCCTCTACTACCCTTGCAAACAGATGTTGTACAAAAGGCAGCGGCGTAAGCATCAACAGAAAGACAGCAGAATACAGAACGAGTGACACCATGGGAATTACCCAAAGATTAGTCAACAGAAAATGAGTGGAAAAACGGGAGAAATAGAAAATGACCAAAGGGGCCGTGCCCAGCTGAGCAGCCACAGACACTGTCATAAGTCCCCACAAATATCGCAGGAAACGATTGTCAACCTTCCAAAGGGCATATAACTTAGGCTGTACAAGTACAATAGCTGCAACCGCCGAGAATGACAACTGAAAACCGACATCAAACAACCAGACCGGCTTGCACAGCAGCATCAGGAAAGCAGTTGCCGCCAGCGTATTCAGAGTCAGCGGCTTTTCCGGCTGCAAACCGGCAAACGCCAACAAAGAGAACATGATGACCGACCGCACCACCGAGGAAGACAATCCCGTGAAAAAAGCAAAACTCACCAAGAAAAGGACCAGAAGCAAAAGCAACAAAGGTTTCAACCGCCGCCATCGCCTCCACAAAGGACGAAGCACAAACAAGAGCAAAGCATACAGAAACCCTATATGCAATCCCGAAAGTGCCAGTACATGGCTGGCTCCCGAGACGGAGTAGGTCTCCACAATATCATCGCTCAGTTCCTCTTTATCTCCCCACTGTCAACGCAGCAAGTACCGCCAATTCATCAGCTTCAAAACCCAAACTCCGGTATAAGCCAACTACTTTCGCCCTATAATCCAGTGCTACCTGGCTGACAGTGCGGGAGGCATCATGCCCCGTCTTCCGCCAATGTCCGTCAGCCACGTAGACCGTGCCGCTATAACCTTTCCGCCTCAGGTAGCGAGCATAGTCAAACTCGTCGGGATTACCATTGTTCGCCGGAGGAGCAAGCCGGGTAGATACCAGCAACTCATCACCACGGCGCAAAGTGGCCGTAGCAGAATCTTTCGGAAAATAAGCCAGAAAAAGATGATTCCGGGGGCAACCCGTAACTGTATCCTTCTCTACCTCTCCCAGCAGGGCAACCCTGCACAATATGCTGCGCTCCCTCTCTTCTGGATGCTCACGGATACAAACCCTATAAACAGCAGTTTGCCCGAAAAGGGAAATACCGTCTTTCCCTGCTGCCAACTCATCAAGCAGCCCCCCGTACCACCCAAGAAAAGGTATACCGCCGCTCCATACACCCATCCGGTATGCTTGTATCTACCTATAATAAAAAGAAAAAGCAGAAAACCTGCCACATACTCCCATGCAGAAAGCACGTGTGGAAACGCATCTCCACACAAAATACCAACTACCAACGGCATCAACAGTCGAAGGAAAGGATGCCGTTGCCAGCTGTCGATTATCAATCCAGAAGACGGATTACAGATTCCTTAATGCACGGATGGCCTCCTTCGGATCGGGAGCCGAGAAAACGGCATTGCCTGCCACCAGTACATCTGCTCCAGCTTCTACCAGACGCGAACCGGTTTCCAAGTTTACGCCACCGTCCACTTCTATCAAGGCCTGCGAACCGGTAACCGTAATCAATTCACGCAACTCGCGCACTTTATCAAGAGAATGCTCTATGAACTTTTGTCCGCCGAAGCCAGGATTTACGCTCATTATCAGCACCATGTATACATCATTAATAATATCCTTCAACAAGGATACGGGAGTTGCCGGATTAATTGTTACCGCCGGCTGCATCCCTGCTTCGCGGATTTGCTGCACCACACGGTGCAGATGCGGACAAGCCTCGTAATGCACATTCATGACATGTGCCCCCAGAGCCTTCACCTCCGGAATAAACTTCTCCGGCTGTACAATCATCAGATGCACATCCAAAGGTTTCTGCGACAGTTTTGCCACATACTTCAGTACCGGGAATCCGAAAGAAATATTGGGGACAAACACACCGTCCATGATGTCGATATGTACCCACTCAGCCTCACTTTCGTTAATCATTTCAATGTCTCGTGCCAGATAACCAAAATCGGCAGAGAGAATAGAAGGGGATATGATTGGTTTCATAATGTTATGTTCTAAAGTTTACGAACTTTGTTATGTACAAATATAGAGAAAAGATTTAATTCAGCCTAACATTGGAAATCAAAACTCTCACTGCAAACTTACTGCATACCTTTTGCAGCGTCACTGCAAACGTGTTGCAGTAGCACTGCAAAGCAGTTGCAGTCACACTGCATATTAGTTGCAGCAACACTGCAAAGCGGTTTGCAGTGACGCTGCAAAAGGTATGCAGTAAGTTTGCAGTAGGAAGTCATTGAATGACAATCAGTTATTTCATCACGTATCCTTCCGTCAACCGGAAGCCGCGCAACAGTTCATCCGTTTTCAGTTTCTTCTTGCCCGGAAGCTGGAGGGAGCAGATGCCGACAAAGCCATCTTCGGCAGCAACGCGGATATAGGTCTTCCCGTCTGTCTGCAAGGTTCCGGGAACCAGTTGATGGGATTCCCCTATTTTCTCCGTCTCGAAGATTTTTACCACAACAGATTCTCCACCGGGTTGGACCAGCTCCGTCCAAGCGGCAGGATAGGGAGAAAGACCGCGTATAAAATCGTAAATACGCTTCACCGGGCGGTTCCAGTCAATACGACAAGTATCTTTGAAGATTTTCGGTGCCGGACGCAGTTCACCCACGACGGCCATTTCTTCTTGAGGAATACTTTTCACTGTACCGGCAAGAATGGCATCTACGGTTTCTACCACCAGGCGACCGCCCAACAGCATCAGTTTGTCGTGGACGATACCCACGTTGTCCGTATCGGCAATGGGTACCCGTACCTGCTGGATAACCTCACCGGTGTCAATCTCATGTTTCAGGAAGAAAGTGGTGATGCCCGTTTCCGTATCACCATTAATCACCGCCCAGTTGATGGGGGCTGCGCCGCGATACTGCGGAAGCAGGGAAGCATGCAGGTTGAAGGTGCCCAATCGCGGCATGTTCCATACCACCTCCGGCAACATGCGGAAGGCAACGACTATCTGCAAATCGGCCTTCCATGCACGCAACGCCTCCACAAAAGCCTCATCCTTCAGCTTCTCCGGCTGAAGAAGCGGAAGATTATGTTCCAGTGCATACTGCTTCACCGGAGAAAACTGGAGTTTATGTCCCCGTCCGGCAGGCTTGTCGGGCATCGTAATGACACCCACCACATTGTAGCCTCCTTCTACCAGGCAACGAAGAGCCTCCACCGCAAAGTCGGGAGTACCCATATATACAATCCTCAAATTCTTCTTTTCCACCATTTCATTTACAATTTACCATTTACAATGTACCATTTGCGAGGCAGCTCATTTGCCCATTTACAATTTACCATTTACAATGTACGAAGCATCTTCTTTGCGATTTACAATGCCCCATCACCCCGAACGGCAAATAGTAACTTGTAAATAGTAAAATAGTAAATACCAAAAAGTCCTCAGTCTTCTGAAAAATGTACCAATACTTCACGGTACGAGTTGAATATCTTCGACTTGGACACGAAGCCCAAGTATTTGTTTTCCGCATCCACCACCGGCAGATTCCACGCCTTCGTATCATCAAAGGTGCGCATCACCTGCTCCATACTGTCCGTATCATACAGACGTGCCGGAGCCGAAGTCATCAGTTTTCCCACCGTGAAGCGATGATATAACTCCTGGCGGAACATAATGTTCCGGATATCGTCCAACAAGACAATGCCAATCAGCACCCCTTCCTTATCCGTCACGGGAAAGACATTGCGATGCGAGGCAGAAATGGCCTTTACCAGTTCGCCCAAATCCATTTCGGGATGCACGGTCACAAAATCCTTTTCCACCACATTCTCCATCTTCATCAGGGTAAGGATGGCCTTGTCCTTATGGTGCGTCAACAGTTCTCCTTTCTTGGCCAAACGCATGGAATAGATACTATGAGGCTCGAACATGATGATGGTAAGATAAGAACTGACGGAAACAATCATCAGTGGCAGAAACAGGTCGTATCCTCCCGTAAGCTCGGCTATGAGGAACACGCCGGTCAGCGGAGCGTGCATGACCCCACTCATGACCCCCGCCATTCCCATCAAGGCAAAGTTCTTCTCGGGCAGATAAGCCGTCATCTCTATTTCATTGCTGAAATGTGAAAAGACAAAACCGGCAATACAACCCAGATACAACGAAGGTGCGAAGATACCGCCGCAACCGCCCCCGCCATTCGTGGCACTCGAGGCAAAGACCTTGAACAGAATAATCAGTATGAGGTATATCAGCAACAGATTGCCGTGCCCGTAGAAGAAGGAATTATTCATCACCGTGTCCCATTCGGCATTGCTCATCCCATTCAGCAACAATTCTATCGTATCGTAACCTTCGCCATACAACGGTGGGAAAAGGAATATCAGGATACTCAGCATGGCACCGCCCATTATCAGTTTCTTATAGGGAGTTCTCAACCTTCCGAACACGCCTTCCACAGAGTTCATGGCCCGGGTAAAATAAAGGGAAACCAATCCGCAGAAGATACCCAGCATAATGACATACGGAATACGCTCCAGTTCGAAAGCTTGGTCCAGATGGAATTTGAACATGGCATCCGTACCCGTCACGATATAGGAAACAGTTGCAGCCGTCACCGCAGATATCAGCAACGGCAACAAGGAGGACATTGTCAAATCTATCATCAGTACCTCCAGCGTAAATACCAGACCGGCAATCGGCGCCTTGAAAATGCCTGCAACCGCACCGGCAGCACCACATCCCACCAATAGCATCAGCGTACGATGCTCCATCTTGAAGATGGTTCCCAGATTGGAACCGATAGCCGAACCCGTCAGCACAATAGGCGCCTCTGCCCCGACCGAACCACCGAAACCGATGGTAATGGAACTGGCTATGATGGACGACCAAGTGTTATGCCGTTTGATGCGTCCCTGCCGCCGCGAGATGGCGTATAGGATTTTGGTAACACCATGACTGATGTCGTCCTTCACCACGTAGCGGACAAACAATCCGGTCAGGAAGATACCCACTACCGGATAGACCAGATAAAGGTAGTTGGCTTCCGTCGCATTGAAATTATCCGTCAGGAAGTTCTGTATCCAGTGTATGATGACTTTCAGTATCAGTGCGGCGAATGCCGTAAAGATACCTACAAGAAAACTGAGAATCAGTATGAACCGCTTTTCCTTGATATTCTTTTCGCGCCATATGATGAAGCGCTGCAACAAACTCCTCTTGTCCTCTGCCATTTTTCCTTTTATTCGCGAATAATCTTAATGACTCCGCCCTTGCCCAACTTGATGATACTGGACGGTTTCGGGCGTCCCGTTTCCTCCTGGCGGTATCCTACTATATAATCCACCGCAGACTTGATGTCTTCACTTATTTCACTGAAGTTACCGGGAGACGGTTGCCCGCTGACATTGGCAGAAGTAGAGACTATCGCCTTGCGGAACTGCTGACAAAGCCGTTTTGAAAATGCCTCACTGGTGACACGGATACCTACACTACCATCTTCGGCAAGCAAGTTAGGAGCCAGATTACGCGCTCCGGAATAAATTATGGTAAGGGGCTTGTCAGCCAGTTCTATCAAATCCCAGGCAACCTCCGGAACATCCTGCACATAGAAATCCACCTTTACCGGAGAATCTACCAATACCAGCATCGCCTTACTGTCAGAGCGTTGCTTGATTTCATATACACGGCGCACCGCTTCTTCATTGGTAGCGTCACAACCTATACCCCAAATCGTATCTGTCGGATACAGAATTACCCCACCTTCGCTCATTACCTGGCAGGCTTTTTTGATGTCTTCTATCATTTCTTGATATATAAGTTCACGGATTAACACGCAAAAATAGTATTTTTGCAGCGATTATAAACAAAGTTTAAGAGAAAACAATGGAAGAAATTCAATTTAACCACACCCTGCCCATACAACTACGCTTCAATGACGTCGACAAATTCGGCCATGTAAACAACACTGTTTACTTCTCTTTTTATGATTTAGGAAAAACGGAATATTTCGCTTCCGTATGCCCGGATGTAGATTGGGAAAAGGATGGTATCGTTGTCGTCCATATTGAAGCAAACTTCCTCGCACAGATTTATGGTTCGGACCATATCGCCGTGCAAACTGCCGTCACTGAGATAGGAACCAAAAGCTTCCACCTCGCCCAACGGGTCATTGATACGGAAACCCAAGAAGTAAAATGCGTATGTACCTCCGTCATGGTAGCCTTCGACCTCGCCAAACACGAGTCCAAGCCACTGGAAGAAAAATGGATTGAAGCAATCTGCAAATATGAGGGAAAAGATTTGAAGAAAAAGAAATAAAATCCTATATTTGTCAATTAAGCTAACATTTGTATAAGTAACAATCAGTTACATTTAGTCAACTGCTATGATTCGATTGATATTATTGACCGATTTTACAGAGTCCTTTTCGTACAATCTGCTAAAGGGGGTATTGGCCTATTCCAAAAGCCATGAGCCATGGGTAGTATGCCGTATGCCACCCTCCTACAAAAACAGTCATGGTATAGAAGGAGTCTTGAAATGGGCAAAGACATGGCATGCAGATGCAATCATCGGCAGATTTGACAATGATGACAACGTGGAGCTATTCCGTGAAAACGGAATTATCGCATTGGCCCAGGATTATAAATCAAGGTTCAGCAATATTCCAAACATCACCGGCGATTACCGCAAGACCGGCAGAATGGCAGCAGAGTTTTTTCTGAGTAAAGGCTTTCAGAACTTCGCATTCTATGGTTATCGCGATACGGTATGGTCACAAGAACGTTGCGAGGGTTTCTATGAATGTATAGCAGCCCAAGGGTTTGGAAACAATTTCTATTCTTATCAGGACCAATCCCTTGATGACTTATGGTTTTATGAAGCACCGCCCCTGCTCAACTGGTTAAAGTCATTGCCACAACCTACGGCACTCATGGCTTGCGATGACAATCAAGGTAACCGCATTACGGAAATCTGTAAAGTCAACAACATCAGAGTGCCCGACAAGATAGCAATATTAGGAGTCGACAATGATGAGATTATATGCAATCTTTCAGACCCTCCCCTATCCAGTATCAGCCAAAATATTGTAAGAGGCGGATTTGAGGCAGCTGCCCTCATAGAACATCTATTGAATGATGAGGAGGCCACTTATCAGGACGTAGTGCTCCAACCAGTTAATATAATCAACCGGCTTTCGACCGACTTCTATTCTACCACCGATGCCCATATCCAAACCGCTCTGAAATATATCCATCAGAATATAGCGGCTGATATCACCGTATCGGATATAGTGAAACAAGTACCATTATCACGCCGTTTATTGGAGATTCGCTTCAAGCAAGTCACCCAGCAATCCATCCACAAATACATCTTCAACCTTAGGATGGAACGCTTTGCCCAATTGCTGTTGGCCAGTGATGCTCCGATTGCAGATGTGGCGGAACAAGTCGGAATAAACAATCTGAAGAACTTGTCCCGCCAATTCAAAGCTTTGAAGAAAGTCTCTCCCAATGAATATCGGAAAGAGTACCAGACAAAGAGTTACCAGCGCTGATTTAATCCGGTACAAACAACATGGTATCAGGTAACACGGTTTCCAGAACATTCCGTCCCGAATACCCGACTTCCAATTCCTGGCCCATGTAATCTTCGAAATACAGCAGATGCAACTCGTGGTACCCTGCTTCGAGAGCGACTTTCCCTTCGGCACGGCGTCCGCTGTGTCCACCGTCGTTATCAACAATCAATTTACCGTCTATGTATAGTTTAGAACCATCATCGGAAAAAGTATAGAAACGGTATACTCCCCTTTCTGGAATTTTCACCAACGTACGGAAATCATAAGCAAAATGATCAGGGACGGCTACTTCTTCAATCGAGAAGTTCTTCATCACCCCTTCCTTCACTTTATTGCAGGCGGCAATATCGGCAACACGTTTACATTTGCCTTCATAATAGGTATATGCCACGCCCTGCTTCTTGGGAGAAGTTCCCGTAGCCGGCAAATAAGCCATACTCTGCTCCTCATCCGAATTCAGACCTGAAGGGTAATAGTAGGCAGCCTCCCTTCCCGAAGGAGTGGAAATCCATGTGTCAAATTTGAATTGGTCTTCGTACAGTTCAATGATACGGGCTCCTCTCGTCAACTCTCCATACGCATCCGCACCGGTCACCCGTCCGTATCCCAATGCAATACCTTTATCTATTCCTATAAAATCGTTATCATGGTCATGTCCTACAAATACTCCCATTACATCCCTCATGTCAAGGAAGGAAGCAAACATACCAGAATTGATATTAGCAGAGGCAACTCCACCTTCTTTGTCATTGCCATAAGTTTTCCCGTCACCTCTGATTTCGTTGTATTCAATCAGCGGAATATGGAAAAAGGCCCAAAGCAGGAACGGGATTACCACCGTTCTTCTCTGCAAAGTGTTTACTTTGCTTTCTGTACCATTCTATTTGGTCGAAATGAATCCAGTCGTAAGCACCATAGATTTTATTAGGCTGATAGTCGTTGGAATCCATGCAATAGAGCAATGCCTCTACCTGGTCCTTCTTCTCCGGACTATAAATAGAAATCACACAATTACCACATCCCATAATATCTTCAGGGCCTTTTGCCCCCACATAGTAGGGAGACTTCAAGAGGAAATCATAGATTTCATTGCGCGTCAAGTATTCTGCATCATGGTTTCCCATCATCACCACAAAAGGCATCTTGGCTTCATTGAAAATATCCACTACACTTTTCCATCCATCCATAGCAGGGTCATCGGTCACCACATCCCCACTCAGTATAGCAATGTCCGGATGTTCGGCTGCCAGGACAGCACGGATAGTAGCTGCCGTTTCGGCACACTTTGCAGAACCCGGCATCCAGTGCAAATCTGTAAACTGTGCTACTACAAACCTGCCATCCTTAAAAAAGAATTGCTTCTGCGCAAAAGCCGTTACCGGCATACAGCCCAACAGTACAACTAAAAGAACAACTATTTTCTTCATAATTTCTTGAGATTAATATATTTCTATTTCATCTATTGCCAACTCACTCTGCAACCCTTCATGAAAATATCCTTTCGGGCACAAGCCACCACTCAATAATTCCAAGCGGACAAATGTAGCTTCCGTTTCGGCAAATGAAAGAGATGCCGGAAGCGAGTGCCTTCCGTCAAGGTAAAATCATAAGTCAGCTGTTTAGTGCCCACCGGAATAAAAGTCTGACCATCCATTGAAACAGAAACACTCATCGCCCTTGCCGGCCATATCTCATTTACCGGCCGCCATAAAGAAGAAAAGGCCACTTCCTTGACTTTTTGAGGTTTCTTCAGTTCCACTACAATCTGTACAGTATCCTGGTAGAAGCTAATCCAGCGACGCATGTCGCGGGCATAGCCACGTCGTCCATCAGTCAGCCCGAAGCCTTCATTCAGGTGTTCCCATCCTGCTTCAGGATTACAAGTATAGTCACATCCGGTTGCCTTGTTTACAGCAAAGCTCTTGCGGGTCACTTTCCCTAACGGCTTACCGTCTCTGTAAACTGCCGAATAAACAGTTGCATCCTCGTCCAACGGTATCGGAGTCTTATAAAGGGAAGATGAAGTGTTGACCGTTGAATCATTTACCGCATAGTAAATATCGGCATCCGGACAGAAGGTGTTCAAAGTCACCTCATAAGTCTGCTGCGACTTGTTCCACGCACCAGCCTGATTGACTTCATAGAAGTTGCGGCAAGCATTCACTCCGCAATAATCCAATCGTTCAAACTCCTTATCCAGCCTACGGGCAAACGACTCGAAGTCCTTATGTTCCGGCTGTGTCCATTGCACCTCTGACATAGCCAGCAAACGGGGGAAAGCCATATATTCAAAATACTCGGGAGTCTGTATGTACTCTCCCCAGATATTGGCTTGTACACCTATTATATAAGCTTGTTCTTCCGGAGTCAGTTCAGCAGGAAGCGGGTTATAATTGTACACCGTATCCAACGGAAGAAAACCGCCGATAGCCAACGGGGCAAATTCCGGACTTTCCTGGTAGTAATCCAAATAACACTTTTTGCCGGGTGTCATAATGACTTTATGCCGTTGGTGAGCCGCTTCGATACCTCCTTTTTCGCCACGCCATGACATGACGGTAGCATTAGGAGCAAGCCCTCCTTCCAGAATCTCATCCCACCCGATGATGTCACGCCCTTTACTGTTCACAAATTGCTCAATCCGATGGATAAACCAACTTTGCAGAGCTTCTTCGTTGGGCAGACCTTCCCACTTCATCAAATGCTGGCAATGGGCACACTTCTTCCATGCTTTCTTGGGACACTCATCTCCACCAATGTGGATATAATGGCTGGGGAAGAGTTCCATAACTTCGGTCAGCACATTTTGTAAGAATTCAAATGTATGCTCTTTGGGACAATAGACCTCATCAAAAACATCAAAATAATCACGCACCACATAAGTCTTTCCCAGTCCGCAAGAAAGTTCCGGATAGGAAGCCAGTGCTGCGGATGCATGTCCCGGCATTTCAATTTCGGGAATGACCGTAATGAAACGGTCGGATGCATACTTCACAATTTCCTTTATTTCTTCCTGCGTATAATAGCCTCTCTTTTCTTTTCCATCGTAACGCCGTGGAAAATAATAATCAGAGTGTCCTATCTGAGTCTGTTTACGATAAGAACCTATTTCAGTCAGTTTCGGGTATTTCTTTATTTCTATTCTCCATCCTTGGTCATCTGTCAGATGAAAATGGAATTTATTCAATTTATAGAATGCCATCAAATCAAGAAACTTCAGCACTTCCTCTTTGGGCAGAAAATTACGCCCTACATCCATCATAGCCCCACGATGAGGGAAACGGGGAGCATCCGTAATGCTGACAGCAGGAATCCTAATCTTTCCTTCGTATTTCCGGTCACCATCATAAATGGCTGCCGGCATGAGCTGCAGCAAAGACTGGACACCATAAAAAAATCCGGCGGCAGTTTCATTGGAAGATATATTTATCCTATCGGAAGAAACCTCCAATGTATAGGCCTCATTGGGCAAGGAATTATCTATAGATAAGCAAATATCGGCCTTTCCCGTTTCCGAAATATCCTTCAGCGTTACAGAAGTGTTTTTCAACGCATCCTCCAAATAATGAAAAACTTTCATCGCGGCTTCCCCGGAAGGGACAGCCACTGTTTTTTTCCCTTGCAAGACATACACTCCCTGCATTGGAGCAAGTTCATTCGGCATGGGTATAATACCATAGTTTGCCGCTACATCATCAGCCACTCTCCCACAAGAGAGAAAAATGAATGACATAGCCAGTAACCAATATCTTATCTTCATAGTATTTGGGATAATAAGTTGGGATATTCCTTGATTGTATTCAGTATCAGTTCACCGAACAAAGTATTTGTCCAGGCAAACCAGGAACGAGTAAAGTCCGCGGCATCCTCCGAATGGAAAGACTCATGCATAAAGCCCGTCCCTCCATCCGTATCACGAAGTTGCTTCAGACAAGCACGTATTTCTTCGGAATCATCCGTTGTAAAAGCCTTCATAATGATGCTCATCGGCCAGATATAATTCAATCCCACATGAGGGCCTCCTACCCCTTCACCGGCTTTTCCTTTAAAGAAATAAGGATTATTGCCGCTCCATATCATTTTACGGGTATTCTGATAAATCGCATCTTTAAAAGAACAATAACCCAGATAAGGCGCAGCCAGCAAACTGGGTACATTGGCATCGTCCATACAAAGCGCGTTACCAAAACCGTCGACCTCAAAAGCATAAATACGCCCACAAACCGGATGATTGAAAGTACCATACCTACGGATAGCTGCATCCACTTCATCTGCCAATGTTATACATTCTCCGGAGAAGTCCTTGTTTCCATAAACTTTATCCTCTATCTCAGCCAATTGGCGCAATGACACAACCGCAAACATATTAGCAGGAATCAGAAAACCGTATTGTGTAGCATCATCTGACGGACGGAAAGAAGAAACGATTAAGCCGACCGGCTTTACCGGTGCTCCCCATCCGTTGTTAATCTGCGAATCTGTAGGGCGGTCGCAATCGCGCGTAAAGCTATAAGGTCCTAAGCCTTGTTTCCTCTGTTGCTCTTTAAAGGTCTTGACCACCAGCAGCATAGCTTTATGCCAATTTTCATCGAACACAGACGTGTCTTCCGTGTATTGCCAATAATGATAAGCCAGACGAATGGGATAGCACAAAGAATCTATCTCCCATTTGCGTTCATGCAGTTCCTTAGCCATATGTTGTGTATGGTCGGTTTCCCAATAGCTGCCCAACGGCCCGTCGTTGAAGGCATTGGCATACGGGTCTATTAAGATACATTCAGTCTGTCTGTTGACAAGTCCTGCCACCATCAACTGCAAGTCCTTATCTTTCTTCATCAACGGCAGATAGGGCCATACTTGCGCTGAAGAGTCGCGCAGCCACATGGCATCTATATCACCTGTAATGACGAAAGTATCTGGTCTGCCATTCTTCACTCTATATCTGACAGTAGTGTCAAGCGTATTGGGAAAACAGTTCTCGAACATCCAACGCAACTTCTCGTCCTTTATTTTAGGCTTTGCTTCTTCAATAGCAGCATCTACTGCCTTCGAAATGAAGCTCCTTTTGCTTGCAGAAGGACGCAACGAAACATATCTCTGGTTGAAAGTCCCGGATGAAGATAATACGGAAGCGGGCTGAAAGGTCATTGCAGCCAAGGCAAGCCCGCCAGTCTTCAGAAATTGGCGTCTTGACATATTGTTTTTCATGATTGATTTCTTCTTTAATAGGTATGCTTACCGGATGTCACATTTATCTTTTTCTCTTTTCCACCATAGAGTACACACAGTTCAAAATCGATATTGGAATCTACTGTAATACGAGGTTCATCACTTGCAGAACGGCGTGCTTCAGCTTTTAAGGAGATAAGCCCTTCGGGACCAAAAGGATAGCGTTCTATGCCGTTAATCTCCGTCAAATTCATATCCCAGATAATCTGCTTTTTGGCATAATCTCCCCGAATACCGATAATAAATTCTATCAATTCAGCAATAGGAGGAAGTCCTGCCCAACCCACAAAATTATCCCTTGCCATAAATCCCGGCTCAGCACTTTCCGGAGCATAATATTCCCAAAAAGTTCCAGTCTTCTTATAGACCTCAAACACCTGGGCATAATGATTCAAACAAATCTCCCGTGCCAGTTTACCATAACCTTTCTGCACAAGGCCCTGCATCACCATGTAATTAGTTCCCGGCCATACGCCACCCTGCCAATAACGGCCATTCTCCTTGTACTTGGGATTATCGGCAGACAAAGAAGGAATACGGTGTTTCCGGTTGAATGTGGCAGGATTATCCAATTCCTTCACCATGCGGTCCAACTGTACAGAATCCAATACATCAGTAAACAGAGCCCAATAGGCACCTATTCCCTTGGTTGTACAGAGCGTACCGTCAGCATACTGGTCATAAAGGAAACCGGTCTTTTCATCCCAAAGATTGTCATGGATATATTTTCCCAGCATTTTGGCTTCGTCTTCAAACTCTTCTATCTCTTGCCAACGTTCCAGATAAAAGCCCATCTCAAGTAGTAAATTGGCAGTAAATAATTGCTGTAGGTTTGTATCTAACCAAATCATATGCCCGTGACTGTAGATAGGGCTGTATTCCGACGGAACACGGGGCATATTATCCATGCCGGTCCCCCATCCGCTTGACCAGTAGGTTCCATTTCTCCAAGTATGGTTCAATTTCAACCACTTATAATAAGCACAAAGTACCGGAAATATCTTGTGCAGGCGTTCCGTATCACCAAACTGATGGAAATAGACCATCTCACACCAAGGCATCAAATTCGGTCCGGTACTCACCGGATCATAGCGTTCAAAGCAATCGGCACCATCCGCCTTTATTTCACGGCAAATGAAACCGTCGGGATGCTGCTTGGCGTAAAAGTTGTTCAGCGTATTCTGGAAAGGAAAGAAACGGGTACCATAGCGGGCAAACATCAGAATGAAAGAGGAATCCCACATAAAGATATTACCATTATAAGCTGTATCCAAATAGCTTGAGACAAAACCCGAGCCTGCTTGAGGAGCACGAATATTGCCGATAGCTATTTCCCATGCCTTCCAATACATTTCAAGTTCCTTGTCATGTCCACCCCAAATGGGATTGGGAAGAATCTGCCGAGCTTCTTCGAAGCTTTTCGGCACAATCGTCTCAGGTTTTGCCACACGATACTCATTTTCAGTGACCAGCGGTTCCTTTACATATGTATTTTTATAAGGCAAATGATACTTTTCATCATTGCCACAGCTCTGAGCTTTCAGCAAAGGGAGAGTGGAAAAAGAAAGCAAGCTTACCAATAAAATGCGTTTCAACATAGGAAATAGTTATTTTTTAAATTACAAATTGAGCAGTTTTTTTATCTTGTCAAAGATAGCAGTATTTTCAAAAATCCCTGTAAACTCCTCTGCACCGGGACCAAAAGCATACACTGGTACCATTACACCGCTATGACCACCGGTAGAGAACTTACATACGATTCTGCCTTCTGCCAAATCTCCATCAACCAACGTAAGTCCACCAGTCTCATGGTCTGCAGTAACTACTACCAATGTTTCTCCATCCTTGGCAGCCCATTCATAAATGGCACCGATAGTACGGTCAAAGTCATGTGTTTCCTGCATCAGCAAATCAATGTCATTGAAGTGTCCGTAGTCATCCAGCTGCGAACCTTCTATCATCATAAAGAAACCGTTTTTATTTTGGTTCAGCAATTCGATACCTTTCAATGAAGCACGTGCCAAAAGGTCGCCACGTTCAGCAGGAAGAGGAGTATCGACGGGATAAGGTACGGCAAATACCTTACCACTCTTTATGCCAGCCAATTCATCCCAACTGCGAGGAGTCTGAAATCCTTTATCGCGTAGTTCCTTAAACAAGTCACGTCCATCTTCACGGTTTTCGAAAAGCTTGGCACCTCCACCGAATACATAATCGGCACTGCAATTAACGTAATCTGCTACGATTTCAGCTTCCGCATCCCTATCCTTGTTATGGCAACAAAAATCAGCAGGAGTGGCATCCCACAGACGGCAAGTCACCGCTATACCGGTCGATTTACCTTTAGCAGCAGCCAGGTCTACCAATGATTTCAAAGGACGTCCTTCGGTATCTACACCCACAGAATGATAGTTTGTCTTCTGCCCCGTAGCTATGGCTGTTCCACCCGCTCCCGAGTCTGTAATCAGCTTGTTGGCACAATAGGTTTTAGACAAACCCACTACCTGGCAGTTATCCAAAAACAACTTGCCTCGATTGGCTGTCCAGGCAGAATATACGTGCATAAGACTCATGCCATCACCAATCATCAAGATGACATTCTTTATCTTCTTGCCCTGGGGAGGGGTAATCTTTGTCACCTCATAAGGTTGGTCCAAAACATAGGTCTGTTCTTTATCACGGCGGCTTTGTGCCGATAACTCTACCGGCAGTAGCAAGACTGCCAAGAGCATAACGATACATATTCTTAATATCTTAGTCATAATTATTGTTTTATTATTCAACCGTTACTAAAATAGGGGCATGGTCGGAGAGGAAAGCATTATTCTCTGTTTCAGCCAATACACCATACCTCAAAACTTTCAGTCCATTACGTACAAAAACGTAATCAATCAGCGGACGTTTATCGTAAGGAATCTTTCCGAAATCATGGAAACTCCATGCCGGACCATAAACAATTGCCGATGCCTGGCGTGCATCTGTCAAGTGTTCCGGATTGGAAGGGTCAGTCACGTGTTTGATGACATCCGATTCCGGACTAGCATTAAAGTCGCCCGTTACTACTACGGGTAAGTTACCACTCAACTCATTTACTTTATCCAGCATAAGGCTTATACCTTCACGACGTGCAGCAACACCTACATGATCCAAGTGGGTATTCAATGCGAAGAACTCCTTGCCACTTACTTTATCTTGCAGTTTTGCCCATGAAGCGATACGCTCACAAGCTCCATCCCAGCCCTTGGAACCGGCAACTTCAGGAGTCTCGCTCAACCAGAAATAGCCAGAATCCAGCAAGTTGAAACGATCTTTCTTATACCAGAGTGCACTATATTCACCCTTTTCCTTTCCATCTTCACGACCTACACCGATGACTCCGTATTCCGGCAATCGTTGTTTAAGGTCTTCCAACTGATTATGAAGTACTTCTTGCGTACCCAATATATCCACATCATAAAAACGGATGGCATTTGCCGCGCGGTCTTTACGGTATTGCCAGTTGTCCAAGCTATCTTCCGGATTGTCATAGCGAATATTGAAACTCATGACATTAACGGGCTCTGGTGCAGGTGCCTGCTGCTTCACCTGTCCGCATGATGCAGCGAACAAAGGTAAAAATAACAAAAATAACTTTCTCATAGCATATATATTAAACTATTATTTCACAAATAAAGCCGATGCAGGGATGGGTGCCAACTTCTCGGCAGAAGGCAGTTTCCAAGCCCAGCTCAAATACTCACCTTCATAATCTTCAAAGTAATAGAGCTTGTAAGGATGAAAACCTTTCTTCAGCGCGACCATTCCGGTAGCAGGAATTGCAGCATGGGAAGCATCATTATTGACTACCTGCTCATCGTGAATGTACAAGACACTGCCATCGTCCGAACGGGTCTGGAAAGTATAGACTCCATCTTCGGGAACATTTATCAATCCAGAAAAGATATAACCGAAATGATCCTCCTGCTTAGCACCCTTAATAGAAGGTTCGGGCATGACACCAGACTCCAGCAACGGTGACTTTTCTACATCAGCCACTTTCTGGTAAGTGCCTTCAAAGTACTTATAAGATGTACCATTCTGAGTAGGATTTACAGAAAGAGCAGCCTTTAATTCAGCTTTCGTTGCCGATATGGATAATGTTCTGCTTGAGCGGAGACCTTCCTTGAATCCTTTGGCTTTTATTAAAGTGGTCTTGTCCAGTTCAAAAGGCTGCTCGTACAATGCCGACTGCTCTGTGGGCTCGCTGCCATCCAATGTATATCTGATTTCGGCATCCTTGGTTGTTGTGGCCAATGCAACCGTTACCTTATCCATAAACAAGTTCAAATCCTTATCCACATAGGGAATGGAAACGACTTCATCTTTAGTATAGGAATAAGGGGATGCTTCAGAGGAAACACCTCTCTCCATATTCGGCTTGTCGGACAAAGTAAAACGAAGTTCTCCACCTTCCATCAACTGTGCATAAGTAATAAAATTTACATCTATCGGTTGTCCGTTCAATTCTACTTTTGTGATATAGACATTCTTCTTCGGATTGTTGGCAAGGATGGTCAAAGTCTTTCTATTTGCCAGGTTGACAACCGCTTTCTCAAATAGAGGAGTAGTCAGTGCAAATTCATTGCTTCCCGGACAAACTGAATAAATACCCAAGCAGGATAATATATACCAACCGGACATCTGTCCACAATCTTCATTACCAATGATTCCTTCAGGCGTAGGAGCGTACATTTCATGGAGCAGACGGCGTGTCATTTCCTGCGTCTTCCAAGGCTGTCCGACGTAATCGTACAGATAGGCGATATGATGGCTCGGCTCATTGCCATGAACATATTGACCTATCAGTCCGGTAATATCCACTAAATCGCCATGTACACCCGACTCTACTGTAAAGATAGAATCGAGTGCGGTAATAAACTCTTTCTTACCACCAAACAGTTGTGCCATACCGCTTACATCGTGAGGTACAAAGAAGCGATACTGCCAGGCTGTGGCTTCCGTATAGGCACGACCTACCTCAATAGGATTGAAGGGAGTTTCCCAGTTCCCATCCATCCGCTTGGGGCGGAAGAATTTTGTATTACCATCAAAAACATTGATATAGTTCTGGGAACGTTGAATATACTTTTGATAAATATCATCCTTACTCATTTCCTGAGCCATACGTGCAATACACCAGTCATCATAGGCAAACTCCAGCAAACAAGAGATGGACTCTTTCTTTATATTAGAAGGAATAAAGCCATTCTGAATATAGTAATCAGCTCCCTTTTTGTTCTTTTCAGAAGAAACTACCATAGCTTCCAACGCCTTTTCCGCGTCAAATCCTCTAATACCCTTCATATAAGCATCTGCTATAACGGACACTGCATGATAACCAATCATAGTTCCCGTCTCTCCGGCAGAAAGCGGCCAGATAGGAAGTTCACCCGAAGATTCGTAAATGTCCAGAAAGGAATTTATCATATTATTGACCAAAGTTGTATCAATCAAAGTCATCAACGGATTCCATGCACGGAAAGTATCCCAAAGCGAAAATGTAGAATATTGCACTTTGCCTTTTGGCAATTGCCCAATTTCCATATTATGACGGCGGTACTCACCATTGATATCACTCACGACATTGGGTACAACCATAGAATGATACATGGCTGTATAGAAATTCTTCAAGTCGTCCGTATTGCCGCCTTTTACCGTAATAGCAGAGAGAGCTTGTTCCCAAGCGGAACGGGCAGCACTACGCACGGCATCAAAATCGAAACCTATCACCTCGGTTTCCAAATTCTCACGTGCATTCTTTTCACTGACAATGGATAATCCAACTTTGGCTATAACCGGCTCTCCATTACTATTATCGAAGGACAAGCAAGCCTGCAAATCGGTACCGTTCAACTTAACTCCTGCAGAAACCATCTTTTTATTCTGTATAAAGTCTATGGCCTGAAAAGGTTTCGAGAACTGGGCTACAAAATAAACGTACTGATTGTCCGTCCATCCCCTGGTTCTGCGCATACCTGTTATTTCGTTGGCGGCAGTCTGTTCAAGTTCAGCCTCATAAATATATTCGTTATCAAGCAAATGAGTCAAATCTATAATAATAGATGCTTCTTTGCCGGAAGGAAACGTATAGCGGTGCATACCGGCGTGTGCCGTTACCGTCAATTCAGCTTTTATTCCTTCTTCTTTCAGAACAACCGAATAATATCCGGCAGAAGCATCTTCGTCTTTATGGGAAAAAGCCGCTGGCTGGTAAATGCTTTCCGTAGTCAAATCCGGTTTCAGCGTAGTAGGACGAAACAGTATATCCCCAAGATCAATGCATCCGGTCCCACTTAAATGTGTGTGTGAAAAACCTTTTAGAGTCGTATCATTATAATGATACCCCGAACAAGCATCCCAGTTTCCGGCACGCGTGTCAGGACTTAACTGTACCGCCCCGAACGGAACGGTTGCCCCCGGATAAGTATGCCCATGAAAGCCGGTACCTATAAAAGGGTCTACATAGTCTACGGGAGATAGTTCACCGGATGTACAAGAGCAGCAAGCCCAAAAGGCAGTAGTTGCACATATAAGAGTTTTTAATTTCATCAGACTGTATATTTGAAGAGCGCTGCAGACTGTCGGGAATGCCGTCTCTCCGTATATTAAAATGATTTTATGAATAGCCTTTGCAAATGAAAGAAAAAGAAGAAATATCTGCAAGGATCAATACCCGAAAATACCAACCCCTGCAGATTAGACCAATGGCAATGAGGTCTTTTTTTATATTTTATCTCTTTCAGAGAAAATATCAATCATAATGAGGATTCTGTTTTAACTTACCATCAGATTTGGTAATCTGAACCGAAGGATAAGGGAATACGATCATGTAATCCTGATAAGCAATCTTATCCGTATAATCCTCATACTCACCTACAACGAATGTGGAAGCAGGGTCCTGGCGGTTGGCATAATGACGTACGCGCGGACGGGCATTCAATTCGGCAGCAGCCAAAGCCTTTATTTCAGTATTGCCTGAGCGATACCAGCGTTTCAAATCATATAAATGGTCTGTAAACTCAAATGCCAATTCACAACGGCGTTCATGATATAGGTCAGCCATAGTAGCAGTGCCCGTCAATAATGCAACATTGGCACGTTTACGAATGCGATTCAAATCAGCCGTAGCCAAGTCCGCTTTATTAGTCATCAAATAAGCTTCCGCACGGAAAAGTAACATTTCTGCAAAACGGATAACCGGGAAATTAATACGTACCGTCGGCCAGTCTCCGTTTGTATTGATATACCCCTTATTGGCTGCATCTTCATACTTAAAGGGATCCATGTATTTATTAATCATAAAACCGGATTCAATATCCGAGCTTGAATAAAAAGCACGGGATTCACCCAAGAATTGAAATTCCTGACCATACTCTAAAACCGTACGAACCAAACGGTCATTACCAGCTCCGTCTTTCAACATCTCTTCGTAAATATCATAAGACGGCTTGTTCTGTCCCCAGCCATTATATTGTCCCCAGCCTTTGTTCTCAAGGACAACTCCCGGAAACTCCGAACCGCCACCTTGAGAGCCACCATTTCCAGGAATAGTCCAAATATACTCTTTATTCCACCATTTAGAGAAATCAGAAGAGAACAACTCTTCATAAGTACCGGCTAAATCACGTCCGTAAGCAGTTTCCAGTTCATTGACCATACTGATTACATTTCCCCATTGTGTAGCATCCCAAGTTGCCCAATAAGCATAAACTTTAGCTTTAAAAGCTACTGCAGCCGCATCGTGCGCGCGTCCTCTATCATTATCTCCATACTCTTCAAAACGGGGCAAATACTCTATTGCCTTGTCCATATCCGAGATAATCAATTTATAATTATCGATGACCGAAGCTTGCTGAGGAGGAATAGAATTGTCATAGCCACCTTCAAAATCTTCATAACGGACAAAAGGTACCCCTTGTGTATCAAGACCGTAACGATAAGCGATCAAGAAATGAGCCCATCCACGAGTGAAGTAAGCTTCACCGAGACTTCTCTTTTCAATATCACTCAAAGTGGTGCTTTTCCCTTTCTTAAGCAACTCTTGTATTACCCAGTTGGAACGTGCCATCACTTTGTACATAGTATCAAAAATAGTACGCAAAGGGGATTCGTCTCCTGTATATTTCAATGTAGCAAGTGTTGGAAAATCACGGGTCTTTCCCCACACAACGTCGCACGCGGCACCTTGTTCCCAAAACAGTTCGCGTCCATATACAGCTTCCTGATGAAATCTTTCATACAATGCATCTACAGCATCAATAGCCTGCAGGTCATTGGTAAAATAAGTCGTTGTAGTAGCATCTCCCTCTGGTTGCACATCAAGGAAGTCACTGCAAGAACTCATAAGCAATGTGGCAGACATCGCAAAAAATAATATATTTTTTTTCATAATCATTCTTCTCTATTAATTATTAGTAAGTCAATTTTACACCAACAGATAATACGCGAGATACCGGATATTTCAAAGCATCCCAGCCACCACATTCAGGATCCATACCAGAATATCCAGTGATAGTAGCAAGATTTTCACCACTGAAGTACACAGACAAACGGCTGTTACGGTCATTCAAATGAGACCACTTGCGGAATACATCGCTTAAATCATAAGAAAGGGTTACATTCTTCAAACGCAGATAAGAAGCATTCTCCAAATACCAATCAGATGCAGTCGTAAAGTTTCCATTCGGGTCATTCTTTGACAAACGAGGAATATCAGAACCGGTATTTGTAGGACTCCAAGCATTCAATATCTCGCTGGAACGGTTAAAGTTTCCTTCTACATCACTCAACAGCATGTACTTTCCTACATATAAAGCTTTTGCTCCACCTACTCCCTGGAACATGGCACTGAAAGAAAGTTTTTTCCACGTCATTCCCAATGTAAAGGCAAAAGTCGTCTTCGGAGTCGCACTACCCATATACTGACGGTCTGCATCCGTAATTTTACCATCGCCATTATGATCCACAAACTTCAAGTCACCAGCCTTGGCATTCGGCTGAATACCTACCCACTCTTTTTCACCATTATCATTGGTCACATATGTTCCATGTTTAGCATTCCACTCGGCAACTTCTGCATCACTTTGGAACAAACCATCTGTCTTAATCAAGTAGAAGGAATTCAGAGGTTCCCCTTCCGTACTCTGCATCATATAAGGGATGCTACGGAACCTTTTATCATTAGGCCACAAACCCGGATTGCCATCCGCATCCTTCACACCTATATCTGATACCCAGTTCTTTAAATACGAGAAGTTACCCGATACGAAATAAGAAAGGTTTTTGTTAATCTTATCGCTCCAATTAGCTTGAATCTCAAAGCCACGGTTACGCACTTCACCTTGATTGATTAACATGGCATCGAGTCCCATAGTAGAAGGCCACCCCATTGATTGTGTCTGAATCAAATTGAAAGTACGTTTATCAAAATAGTCTAATGATACCGACAAACGGTTTTTAAACATCTCAACATCCAAGCCCAAGTCAGTCTGTTCTGAAGTTTCCCAGGTCAAATCAGGATTTAACGCAGAGCCGTTGTAAATCAAAGTATTCCAGATATTATTTGCCTCAGGACCATATTGTGCTTGTTCTGTCCACGAGCTTTTCTTCAACAAAGCAGACTTATAATTAAGCCCTATAGAGCTCAAATTACCTACACGCCCCCAAGAAGCACGCAATTTCAGCAAACTGATAAAATCACTCTTCTTAAAGAATTTTTCATTAGATATTTTCCATCCAAGGGTCACTGCAGGGAAATCACCATAGTTATTTTCCTTAGGCAAACGTCCAGCATAATCACGACGCCAAGATGCAGTAGCAAAATAACGGTCATTATAAGAATAAGCCAAACGGGCAATCAACGACACATTGGCATCAGGTCCAGTCAAATAGTCAGATGCTGTCACTGATCCTGCATACGCCATGTATTGTAAAAATTCCGATTCATCCGCAAAATCCTTACCCGTCACTTCCAGTCCACGCGTTTCAGAATGATCTGCCGTAGTCGAGAACAAGGCACCAACCGTATGTTCACCGAATGTCTTATCATAAGTCAGGGTATTTTCCGTCTTCCAAGCATCTCTACGGTAAGTAGTTTCTTGAAGATTATTCGACAAAGCCGGTTTACCTACTTCATCACGAATAGGATTGAACTTCTTGTAATGATTAGTCTTCATATTATAAGTAAAACGACTCGTAAACTTCAATCCAGGAAGTACATTAGCTATCTCCAAGCTGGTAGTGCTCCATATGTCACTTATCTTGTCATACAAATTCTCTGCTTCCAATAGACGTACCGGATTTACAGCATCCCCGTGGATATCAGAGAAATTCGAACCATATTTTTCAATATAGGCAGGATCTTCCGTAGTCACACCACCATAACTTCCGTCCAACGGATTATAGACAGTGGCACTTGCCGGCATGTAGATAGCCGAAAGGATAGGTCCTGTATAAGCATCGTTATCCGTAGCTTTGGAACGTTGGGTAGTGTTCTGCCATACAAAATCCTCACTGACGCTCACCCACTTGTTCAGCTGCATTTTACCATTATAACGTAATGTAAGATTCTTCTTGAAAGTATTAATCAAAACACCTTCATCATTATCGTAAGCAAAAGATATACGATTTGAAAAATTATCAGAACCTACATTCAACGCTACGTTATGACGTTGGTAGAAGGCAGTGCGGAAAATCTCATCCATCCAATCAGTACGAGTCGTACCTATCCATGGATTTTTGGTAACATCCCAACCGACTGGAAGCGAAAGTCCTGCATTTTGATGAGATATCTTACGCATCTCAATCTGCTGCTCCGCATTCAGTGGTTCTATCAAATTGGTAGCCTGACGAATACCAAAAGTGCCGTCATAAGTCAACGAAGGAGCACCTTGTTTCGCTTTTTTGGTAGTTACCAACACAACACCACCTGCACCAGACTGTGCGCCATAGATAGCAGCAGAAGCAGCATCCTTCAAAACAACGATACTTTCAATATCATTCATGGATGAGATAGGTGCACCGGGAACACCGTCCACAACCCAAAGTACATTGTCTCCATCTTGTGAGCCTTGACCACGAATCACAATGTTAGGAGAAGAAGTTGGGTCGCCACCATCGGCCGTAATGGTAACACCTGCCAGCTGTCCCTGCAGCATGCCTTCGGTAGAAGTTACCGGGCGAGCAGCCAATTCTTCAGTATTACTTACTACACCCACTGAAGCAGACAAGTCCTGCTTACGTGTATTCGCACCATACCCTAATACAACAACCTCATCCAGAAGTTCTGTATCCTCTTTAAGCACAATTACCATTTGTTTTTCTGCCACTGGTACTTCCTGAGTCACATAGCCGACAAAACTGATTACCAATACGCCGTTTTTATCGGCCGAAACATTAAAGTTTCCGTCAACGTCCGTAATCACTCCATTAGTCGTCCCCTTTACTAACACATTGGCACCAATCACAGGTTCGCCAGTCTGATCCTTTACTGTTCCTTTCACAGAAATCTGCTGTGCATAAGCACCTGCCGACAAGAACAGTCCCAACAATAGGGTCAGAATCGTTCGATAGATTCTAAGATTTACTTGTTTCATGCATTCAAAATTTAAAGTTTATAATATAGAAAATTATAATTCCGCCACAAAGGTCAGAAAGCAGAATTACATAGTTATTACAAAAGGAACAATTCCCTAACAGTCCTTATTTATGCGTAAAATAATATAACTGCAAAATATTTATTATTTTCAATCAAACCGTATAGGGATTATTACTCAAGAAGAGCGGCAGCACCCAATAAACTGGAATCCTTTTGATGCGAAGCCACCACACTCACATTATCCGATATAATCTTGTAGGGAAAACTTTGCATTGTTTGTTCCATAGCATTTTTAAAGAAAGGAAAAGCCGATACAATACCGCCTCCTAAAACAATAGCCTGGGGAGCATAGGCAAAAAGAATTGCCTTTATAAGATTACCCAAATGCCTCCCAAACTCTTTCCAAATCTCCAATGCAGCTTGTTCTCCTTGCTGGGCTTTTTCAGCTACTACCGCACCGGTAGTGCCATAACGTTTAAACAAGAAACTACTGCAATAGTGTTCAAAATCAGAGTCCAAATAAGGAAATGAGCCTATCTCACCGGCTCCCATATATTGCCCACCATACAAACGACGGCCAATGACAACGCCAGCTCCAATTCCGGTCCCGATAGTAACGCCTACCATGTTGGTATAAGATTTTCCTTCGCCGTATAGGCTCTCCCCCAAAGTGAAACAGTTGGAATCATTATTAATGGCAACTGCCACCTTGAATTCGTTCTCCAAAATCTCCTTCAAGTGTATTTCTTTCCAAGAAGATATATTTGCTACATTATATACAATTCCTTTCTCCGGATCAACAATTGAAGGGACACCGATACCGATACCATCTACCTGCTCATTCATCATATTCCGAATAAGCTGGGAAAGCTGGTTTAGCACAGTAGAAGCATCTTGCTGAGCTAAACATGGAACCGACACTTTATTCAAGCAGTTCCCTTTTTCCACTTGGGCTATTCGAATATTGGTTCCTCCTAAATCTATTGACAGTTTCATAGTATATAACATTAAGGTGTTCAACATGTGCAAAATTAAGAAAATGCTTTTTTTTCAGTATTCCCAATTGCGCATATAAATCTTCATTTTGCGCAAACATTACTGTCAATCAAATATTCCACCAAATCTTTTCCTCCAGGTTCACTGACAAAATCGATAAAAACAATACCGCAATTCCGGCTATTCTTTTGTTTTAAATAGTCAGCAATAGGCTTGTTCACCTTATCAGCAAAGACTTTAGGGGTTCCCAAGGGCAGCCCCGTCGCACTTACAAAAGTAATTCCCCACCGACGTGAGGAAACCGGCTCAGCAGACATCCCTTCAATATTACGGACACAAACCCCTACCTTCTTCCCGGCCTCCTCACCTGATTCATATTGATATTCATCTTCGAGCAAAGCCACTCCTTCCTTACCATCTTTATTGCGAAGAGTGAGCAGGCAAGTACTGTCATCCTCCCAACCTACACATGCTGCTCCAGGATAATTATCCATAGCATGATCCCTATGCAGGAAAAGAATCTTTCCACGGCAATCTTTCAGCGTCAGTTCAGGGCGAAAGTCCATCACGAAATAACTTTGATACTCAGGGCTGCTTAAAGAAACGGACAGCAGAGAAGCATAATCCCGCAATTCTCCCCCTTCCTTTTTCAAGGAAACAATCAAAGTCTCAGAAGGATATGTTTGCAGAAAGTGTATAAAAGCAGGTAAAACATCATCTTCCCAATATATATCCTGAAAGGCATGACTGTGAAACACCCCCAGTTTATTACCCTTCTTTTCCAAACGGATATCGAAAGCACGGATGCCTTGCCGTAATTGAGCAGGAATATCTGTTGCTTGCGTTTTCAACATATGCCCTCCTTTGATACTACCGCTATCGTGTGAACCAGGAATAGAAATCTTACATATAGGAAGCGTATCATGGAGAATCCTCATCCACTCAGGCCGCAGTGCAACCTCATCCCGCGCCTCCGCACAAGTATCCTGCAATCTGAAAGCTGTAGCACAAACCGGAGCATTCAATAGAAATATGGTCAAAGCTAATACAACAACTGTTCTTAATCCGTTTCTCTTCATAGTATATTGCTTTTAAGTTTACTGCATGCAAATGTAGAGGGTTCATTCTTTTCCCTCATCCTAAATTGCGTATTTAGTTCTTCATTTTGCGCAAACATCGAAAGCAACATATAGTAACATCTGAGCCAAACGTAATATACCTTTTCATTACATAAATGTACCTAACGAAAAATGCCATACATTCTCCGTACTGCGTATCTCATCCCAGACGAAGCCCTCCCAAGAAAAGGATTTCAACTCCTCAGGACACTCCAGACGGTTCTTGACAATAAAACGCGTCATCTCTCCGCGACACATCTTGGCATAGATAACGACAGTCTTCGGCTGTCCGGCCTTCCAAACTTGAAACTCGGGCGTAATAACACGCACCTCTTGCTCCACCCGCTTCCAGTCGAACAAATCTTTCATTTCAGCACTTGCCAAATTAATGAGAACACCGCCACAGTTTTTAATTTCCTCTATGAAGTAATCCGTCAACAAAGGCTTCCAATAATCAAACATGGATATTCCACCTTTTTCGGGCAAACGGACATCTCCTTCCAAACGATAGGGTTTGATACCGTCCAGCGGGCGAAGCAACCCATAAAGAAAAGAAGTGATACGTAGATGTTCTTGCGCATAACGAAAATCCTCCGCTGAAAAATCTTTCGGAAGAATGCGTTTAAAAACAGCTCCCGTGTAGGCGCAAACGGCTGGCATCGAACGATTCTCCTCCGAACAGAAATCATGAAAACGCAAACGGTTCTCGGCAGCAATTTTGGTATTCACCCGAAGAAGCCTTTCCAATTCGGATACTGAATACTGCGACATTTCCAACGCATTCCGCACAGCCTCCGTTTCGAATTTCGGGACTGTGACTTCGGGCACGACAACAGAGCAGCGCGCTGCCATGGTCTTTGCACAAGAGATAAAAACAAGCATAGCGATATTTTTTAATGGATACAAAAATAAAGTTTTTTAGTGGAGAATACATATACTTATAAAGTTTTTCCGCAGAATTCACCTCCGTTTCAAGAGTTTTTCATACCTTTACACCTTGTTGGAGAAAAGTGCACGTATTGAACCCCTCTACTCCCCCAACATCTTGAGATAGAAAAAGAAAAAATAATATATAAAATGACTCACAAATGGAATTATCAACCCATTACACCCGAACAGGCAGAAGCAAGCCAACAACTGGCCCAAGAATTGGGAATTAGCCCAATATTGGGAAAATTGCTGGTGGAGCGGGGAATAACAACGGCAGCGGATGCCCGGAAGTTTTTCCGCCCCCAACTACCGGACTTATACGACCCATTCCTGATGAAGGATATGGATATAGCCGTAGAGCGCCTGAACAAGGCAATGGGAAAGAAAGAGCGCATTCTTGTTTATGGAGATTATGACGTAGACGGTACCACGGCTGTGGCATTGGTCTACAAGTTTATTCAACAGTTCTATTCGAACATCGACTACTATATCCCCGACCGTTACAATGAGGGGTATGGAGTTTCAATCCAAGGAGTAGACTATGCCGCAGAGAGTGGTGTAGGTTTGATTATTGTATTGGACTGCGGTATCAAAGCCGTCGAAGAAATCACATACGCCAAGGAGAAAGGCATTGATTTCATCATCTGCGACCATCATGTCCCCGATGATGTACTGCCCCCTGCTGTAGCCATTCTGAATGCCAAACGGGAAGACAACACCTATCCTTATGAACATCTGTCCGGATGCGGTGTAGGCTTTAAGTTCATGCAGGCATTTGCCCTCAACAACGGTATCGAGTTCCATCACCTTATCCCTTTACTGGACCTCTGCGCCGTCAGTATCGCATCGGATATTGTCCCCATTATGGGTGAAAACCGCATTCTCGCCTACCACGGTTTGAAGCAGTTGAACAGTAATCCCAGCGTAGGCCTGAAAGCAATCATTGATGTTTGCGGACTGACGGACAAGGACATCACCGTCAGTGACATTGTATTCAAAATAGGTCCCCGCATCAACGCCTCCGGACGTATCCAGAACGGGAAAGAAGCTGTTGACTTGCTTACTGAAAAAGATTTCTCTCTTGCCCTGGAGAAAGCCGGACAAATCAACCAATACAACGAGACACGCAAGGACTTGGACAAGACCATGACCGAGGAGGCCAACAAGATTGTAGCTGACCTGGACGGACTTGCCGACCGACGTTCCATCGTATTGTACAATGAAGACTGGCATAAAGGCGTCATCGGCATCGTAGCCTCCCGGCTGACGGAAATCTATTACCGGCCGGCAGTAGTACTGACACGTACGGATGACATGGCAACCGGATCTGCCCGTTCCGTCTCCGGATTCGATGTCTACAAAGCCATTGAATACTGCCGCGACCTTCTGGAAAACTTCGGAGGTCATACCTACGCCGCCGGTCTTTCCATGAAGGTGGAAAATGTACCGGCCTTTATCGAACGCTTCGAAGAGTTCGTATCACAAAATATCCTGCCGGAACAGACATGCGCCGTCATCGACATCAATGCCGAGATTGATTTCAGAGACATCACTCCGAAATTCTTCAGCGACTTGAAGAAATTCAATCCATTCGGACCGGACAATGCCAAACCCATTTTCTGTACGCACAATGTCTATGATTATGGTACCAGCAAAGTCGTAGGCCGCGACCAGGAACATATCAAGCTAGAACTGGTGGATAATAAATCGAACAATGTAATGAACGGCATCGCTTTCGGGCAAAGTTCCCACGTACGCTTCATCAAGACCAAACGTTCCTTCGACATCTGCTATTCCATTGAAGAGAATACCCATAAGAGGGGTGAAGTGCAGTTGCAGATTGAAGACATAAAGCCGAACTGAAAGCCTCTCCCCTAACCCCTCCCCCACAGGGAGGGGAATAAGAATAGTCTCCTTATATTAAGGAAATGATGAAAATTGGTTGATGCTATAAGATAAGTAATCACTACTATTAGCATAGAGAAGGAAAGAATATCAATTCAACGATAAGAAGTAGCAAGAAAGTTCAATAAGACCATGAGCAGCAGTAGTAACTTCAAAACTCCCCTCCCTATGGGGGAGGGATTGGGGGTGAGGCTTCTGAAGCAATACTGGGGATACGATACCTTCCGGGGAATCCAGGAAGATATCATCAACAGCATTACCGAGGGACGGGACACTTTGGGACTAATGCCCACGGGAGGAGGAAAATCCATCACTTTCCAAGTTCCGGCACTTGCTAAAGAAGGACTTTGCCTGGTCATCACTCCGTTGATTGCCCTCATGAAAGACCAGGTACAAAACCTAAAAAAGCGGGGAATCAAGGCGCTTGCCATCTACTCAGGCATGAGCAGGCAGGAAATCATCGTCACACTGGAGAACTGTATATTCGGCAATTTCAAGTTCCTCTACATCTCCCCCGAAAGGCTCGATACTGAAATCTTCCGCACCAAACTGCAGAAGATGAAAATCAGTATGATTACGGTAGACGAAAGCCACTGCATATCGCAATGGGGCTACGATTTCCGTCCCGCCTATCTGAAGATAGCCGAAATACGCGAACTTCTGCCCGGCGTACCCATCCTGGCATTGACAGCCACCGCCACTCCGGAAGTAGTGAAAGATATCCAGGCCCGTCTGCATTTCCGTGAGGAAAATGTGTTCCGCATGAGTTTCGAACGCAAAAACCTTGCCTATATCGTCCGCAAGACGGAAAACAAGACGGGAGAGCTGTTGCACATCCTGCGCCGTATGCCCGGAAGCGCCATCATCTATGTGCGCAACCGTCGCCGTACCAAGGAAATTACCGAACTGCTGCACAACGAAGACATCACCGCCGATTTCTACCATGCCGGACTGGATGACGCCACCAAAGACATCCGCCAACAACGCTGGCAAACAGGAGAAAGCCGTGTCATGGTCGCCACCAATGCATTCGGTATGGGTATCGACAAACCGGATGTACGGATTGTCATCCACATGGATCTGCCCGATTCCATAGAAGCCTACTTCCAGGAAGCAGGACGTGCCGGAAGGGACGGACAAAAAGCCTACGCGGTCGTCCTTTACGCCAAGTCGGATAAGGCAACACTGCACAAACGCATTCCCGACACCTTTCCTGAAAAAGAATATATAAAGGAAGTATATGAGCATCTTCAATACTATTACCAGATGGCAATGGGAGATGGACAAGGCTGTGTACGCGAGTTCAATATAGAAGACTTTTGCCGAAAGTTCAAGTACTTCCCCGTTCCCGTGGACAGTGCCTTGAAGATTCTGACACAAGCGGGATACTTGGAATATACAGACGAACAAGACAATGCATCCCGGCTACTGTTCACTATCCGTCGAGACGAACTTTATAAACTGAGAGAGCTCGGCGAAGATATGGACAAACTCATCCAAACCATTCTCCGCTCCTATACCGGGGTCTTCACAGACCATGCTTTCATCAATGAAGATTCACTGGCCATACGCACTGGACTCACACGCCGGCAAGTGTATGAACAGCTCATCCACCTAGCCAAGCTACATATCGTCAGTTACATCCCCCGCAAAAAGACACCATATATAATATACACGCGAGAGAGGGTTGAAATGCGCCACCTGCAAATCCCTTCCGCCGTGTACGAGGAACGCAAAGAGCGATATGAGAAACGCATAAGTGCCATGCTGGATTACGTGAGCAGCGATACCGTGTGCCGTAGCCGGATGCTGCTACACTACTTCGGAGAGAAGAACGAGCATAACTGCGGGCAGTGCGACACTTGCATCAATTTGAAGAACAAGAAACCTTCCGGCCACCTTTCGGAAAAGGAACTTTCTGAAAAGATTCTTCAAGCCCTATCTGATAAACCACAAACTCCAGCCACTTTGGCAGAACAGATACCGGACGATAAAAACATGCTCATCGATGTGTTACATGGATTGTTGGACGAAGGCAAGGTAATTGCTGTCAACGGAATGCTTCAAATCAAAAAATAATTCATTACTTTTGCCGTTGGAAAAGAATGTCCTGCCGCTGAGAGGAACATCTCTTATCAGCCATGCCCCTCCTTTTCCTTTTTAATTTTTAATTCTTTAATCTTTAATCACCTATGGGATTCTTTAAATCTTTTTTCTCCGGCAAGTCAGACAGTCCGGCAAATGAGAAACAAAAAAACGAGCAGAAGAATTTTGAGATATTCAAGTATGACGGTATGCGCGCACAACGCATGGGCCGTACAGACTACGCCATCAAATGCTTCACTGAAGCCCTTGCCATTCAGGAAGACTTTGAGACCATGGGCTACCTCGCCCAAGTCTACACCCAGACCAACGAACTGGACGAGGCGCACAAACTACTGGAACGCATGACCGAAATAGAGCCGGAACATATCTCCACCTACCTCAGTCTTGCCAACGTATGCTACATGCAGGAAGACTATCCCGCCATGGCAGGAGCGGCAAAGAAAGCTATCGAAATAGAAGAGGGCAACGCCATGGCACATTACCTGCTCGGCAAAGCAGACAATGGGCAAGGGGACGGCATCATGTGCATCGCCCATCTTACGAAAGCCATCGTACTGAAAGATGATTTCATCGAAGCACGTCTGCTCCGTGCCGAAGCACTGGTCCAAATGCAGCAATACAAGGAAGCGATGGAAGACATAGACACCATTCTGGCACAAGACCCGGAAGACGAAAGTGCCATCTTGCTCCGCGGAAAGATAGAAGAAGCTACGGGAAACAAAGAAAAAGCAGAAAGCAGCTATCAGAAAGTGACGGAGTTGAATCCCTTCAACGAACAAGCCTTCCTCTACTTAGGACAGCTTTACATCACCCAAAACAAACTGGCAGAAGCCATCGAGCTCTTTACGGAAGCCACAGAACTGAACCCTAATTTCGCAGAGGCCTATCATGAGCGCGGACGTGCCAAGTTGCTGAACGGCGACAAGGAAGGTTCTGCAGAAGACATGAAGAAAGGACTGGAACTCAATCCTAAAGAGATACAGAACTTTAACGGACAATATGGTAACCAACCGGGGGGAAGTACCGGTAATATCCTGGGATTATGACAAATTCAATTATTGCCGCCAATGAAACGAAATTTATTTCTATCAGTACTTTTTGTACTGATGTTCGCACCTGCCCATGCACAGCAAGTGAACATATTGTCCTATAACGTACATAATTGCATAGGTATGGACAAGGAGTACAATTACCGGCGCATTGCCAATGTTATCAGTCAAACTTCTCCGGACATAGTCGCCCTGCAGGAACTTGACAGTGTAACGGTGCGCAACAAAGGAATCCATGCTCTCGGAGAACTAGAAAAACTGACCGGAATGCACGGGACTTATGCAGCAGCCATTCCTTTTCAGGGTGGAAGCTACGGCATCGGAATCCTCTCCAGAGAGATACCCATAAAATACAAAATCATTCCAATGCCCGGACGGGAAGAAAAACGTACCCTCATTATTGCAGAATTTAAAGATTATGTATTTTGTGCCACACACCAGTCCCTCACTCCAGAAGCCAGTTCCTTGCCGTACCATTGATAGAAAAAGCCTTGCAAAACGTCGATAAGCCCATCTTTATGGCAGGCGACATGAACTCTGCACCAGCAAGCGCTCCCCAGCTGGAATTGGCAAAACATTTTGCCACCCTCAATGACACAACCTCTTATACTTTCCCGGCAGACCGTCCCAACCGATGTATAGACTACATCTACGGCTATTCCAAGAATGGGTATCGGTTTGACGTACAATACCGGAAAGTCATAGAAGACACCATTTCATCCGACCATCGTCCGGTTCAAGTCATTGTACAAGTTAAAGGGAAATAAGTTAAATTGCTACTATCCCTAAAAAAAACATTGTTTTTTGTTTGTATATAAAAGAAAAGCATTACTTTTGTCACGTAATTCAAAAACAGAGAATACAAGTATGAAGTCATTTACTTATGCATATTACTTCTTTTTTTACTTTTACTTTAGCCAGAAAGTAGAGCGGGAGTTTGTATGTATCAAGTGACAGTGATGCTTAAGGACTGAATAGAGAAACAAGTAAATATACAGAATCCCGCTCCATCGTATGGAAGCGGGATTTTTTTTATAGCATAACCAAGAAAATAAAAATAATGAAAAAGGTAGCCATTCAAGGAACATTAGGCTCGTATCACGACATCGCCGCACACAAGTACTTCGAAGGAGAAGAAATAGAGTTAATCTGTTGCGCCAACTTTGAAGACGTGTTCGGTGCCATCAAAAAAGACAGTCAGACCATAGGAATGCTGGCAATAGAAAACACCATTGCAGGCAGTTTGCTGCATAACAATGAGCTATTACGCCAAAGTGGCGCACAGATTGTCGGCGAGTACAAGCTACGTATTTCCCATAGTTTTGTCTGCCTGCCCGATGAAGACTGGGATGATATTACCGAAGTCAACTCCCACCCTATCGCCCTGATGCAATGCCGTGAATTCCTGGGACAACACCCCGGAATCAAAGTGGTGGAAGGCGAAGATACCGCCCGCAGTGCCGAAATCATCCAACAGGAACATCTGAAAGGCCATGCAGCTATCTGCTCCAAAGCTGCTGCAGAGCGTTATGGCATGAAGGTCCTGCAGGAAGGTATCGAAACCAACAAACATAACTTCACCCGTTTCCTGGTCGTAGCCGACCCTTGGCAAGTAGATGAACTGAACCGGCATCGCAGCAAGGACGTCAACAAGGCAAGCATGGTATTCACACTTCCCCATACTGAAGGAAGCCTTTCCCAGGTATTGTCTATTTTGTCTTTCTACCGCATCAACCTGACCAAGATACAATCACTGCCCATCATCGGGCGTGAATGGGAATACCAGTTTTACGTAGATGTCGTCTTCGACAATGTACTGAGATATAAACAATCCATTGCGGCCATCACACCGCTGACCAAAGAGCTGAAAATATTAGGAGAATATGAAGATGGAAAATCAAACGTGTAGAATAAAGCCTGCCGACCGCCTGGCAAGCGTAAGCGAATATTACTTCTCGAAGAAGCTGAAAGAAGTGGCACAAATGAATGCCGAAGGAATGGATGTCATCAGCCTGGGAATCGGAAGCCCCGACATGCCGCCTTCCGAAAAGACAATCCGAACACTTTGCGAAGCTGCCTGCAATCCGGACGGACATGGTTACATGCCCTACGTAGGTATCCCCGAACTGCGCCGCGGTTTTGCGGACTGGTACCAAAAATGGTACGGTGTAGCATTGAATCCCAACACAGAGATACAACCGCTCATCGGCTCCAAAGAAGGCATCCTGCACGTGACGCTGGCCTTTGTCAACCCCGGTGAACAAGTATTGGTTCCCAATCCCGGCTATCCCACCTATACTTCATTAAGCAAGATTCTGGGTGCCGAGGTCGTGAACTATAACTTGAAAGAAGAAAACGGCTGGATGCCCGACTTCGACGAACTGGAACGGATGGACATGAGCCGTGTAAAACTGATGTGGACCAACTATCCCAATATGCCCACCGGGGCGAACGCAACACCGGAACTGTACCGGAAACTGGTGGACTTCGCACGCCGCAAGGACATCGTCATCGTAAACGACAACCCCTACAGTTTCATCCTGAACGAACATCCTATCAGCATCCTCAGCATTCCGGGTGCCAAAGAGTGCTGCATAGAATTCAATTCCATGAGCAAAAGCCACAACATGCCGGGCTGGCGTATCGGCATGCTTGCCTCGAATGCCGACTTCGTGCAATGGATATTGAAAGTAAAAAGCAACATCGACAGCGGTATGTTCCGTGCCATGCAACTGGCAGCCGCCACTGCCCTGGAAGCAGAGCAAGACTGGTATGACGGCAACAACGCGAATTACCGCAACCGCCGTCAGTTGGCAGGAGAAATCATGCATACCTTGGGTTGCACCTACGACGAAAACCAGGTAGGCATGTTCCTCTGGGGCAAAATCCCCGACAGCTGTACAGACGTGGAAGAACTGACTGAACACGTGCTGCATAAAGCCAGAGTGTTCATTACTCCCGGGTTTATCTTCGGAAGTAACGGGAAACGGTATATCCGCATCTCCCTCTGCTGTAAGGACAATAAACTGGCAGAAGCATTGAAGCGTATCAAGGACATGAAATAAATGCTTACAAGTAAGAGATGAACACCCTAAAGCCGGAATCCCGTTTACTAAAACTCCACCGGAGATTTACTAAAACGGGAGGAACGATTTAGTAAATCTTCTCCGACGTTTTACTAAATCTCCGGGACCTTGCTCAGAAAGTCTTCTGAAAAGGAGGAAACGTCACAAGGAAGAAAAAGCATAATTAAAGAATATTATTAAACAAATAAAGAATATGGAACTCGAATTAGAACCTATCACATTACCTGGTGTTGAAGACAAACGCCCTATGGTAATAGCCGGCCCCTGCAGTGCCGAAACCGAAGAACAAGTAATGAGCACCGCCAAACAATTGGCAGACAAAGGCCTCAAGCTATTCCGTGCCGGCATCTGGAAACCGCGCACCAAACCGGGCGGCTTCGAAGGAGTAGGCGTAGACGGCCTTGCATGGCTGAAGGAGGTAAAGAAAGAAACCGGCATGTACGTTTCAACAGAAGTTGCTACCGCCAAACATGTATACGAATGCCTGAAGGCTGGAATTGACCTTCTTTGGGTAGGTGCACGTACCACCGCCAATCCTTTCGCCGTACAGGAAATTGCCGATGCACTGAAAGGCGTAGATATCCCGGTACTGGTGAAGAATCCGGTAAATCCTGACCTGGAGCTGTGGATTGGAGCTTTGGAACGTATCAACAATGCAGGCTTGAAACGTCTGGGTGCCATCCATCGCGGATTCAGCAGCTATGACAAAAAGCTCTACCGTAACTTGCCCCAATGGCATATCCCCATTGAGCTGCGCCGCCGAATTCCCAACCTTCCTATTATCTGTGACCCCAGCCACATAGGTGGAAAGCGCGAACTGGTTGCTCCACTCTGCCAGCAAGCTATGGATTTGGGCTTCAACGGACTGATTATCGAGAGCCACTGCAACCCGGACTGTGCCTGGAGCGATGCAGCCCAGCAAGTCACCCCGGATGTGCTGGATTACATCCTCAACCTGCTGGTCATCCGCAAGGAAACACAAAGCACCGAGAACCTCAGCGAATTGCGCAAGCAGATAGACGAATGCGACAACAATCTTATTCAGGAGCTGGCCAAACGGATGCGTGTGGCACGTGAAATCGGTACATACAAAAAAGAGCATGACATGACCATCCTGCAAACCGGACGCTACAACGAAATCCTCGAGAAACGCGGCTCGCAAGGCGCATTGTGTGGCATGGATGCTGAATTCATCAAAAAGGTATTTGAGGCGATACACGAAGAAAGTGTGAGGCAACAAATGGAAATTATAAATAAGTAATTGGCACATTAAACATCATGAGAATACTTATACTTGGGGCCGGAAAAATGGGCTCTTTCTTTACAGATATATTGAGTTTCCAGCACGAGACGGCTGTGTTCGATGTCAACCCGCACCAACTGCGTTTTGTCTACAACACCTACCGCTTCACTACATTGGAGGAAATCAAGGAGTTCGAGCCGGAACTGGTCATCAATGCCGCTACGGTGAAATACACACTGGACGCCTTCCGCCAAGTGCTGCCAGTACTGCCTAAGGACTGCATCATCAGTGACATTGCTTCGGTAAAGACCGGATTGAAGAAATTTTACGAAGAAAGCGGTTTCCGATATGTATCGACACATCCCATGTTCGGCCCTACTTTTGCCAGTCTCAGCAATCTGAATACAGAGAATGCGATCATCATCAGCGAAGGTGACCACTTGGGGAAAATCTTCTTCAAGGACCTCTACCAGACAATGAAACTGAACATCTTCGAATATACATTCGACGAGCATGATGAGACTGTAGCCTATTCGCTGTCCATTCCGTTTGTATCCACCTTCGTGTTTGCAGCGGTAATGAAACACCAGGAAGCTCCAGGCACTACATTCAAGAAGCACATGGCTATTGCCAAAGGACTGCTGAGTGAAGACGACTACTTGCTCCAAGAAATTCTCTTCAACCCGCGCACTCCCTCACAAGTGGAGAACATCCGCCTGGAACTGAAGAATCTGCTGGAAATCATCAACAACAAGGATGCGGAAGGCATGAAGAAGTATCTGACCAAAATCAGAGAAAAGATTAGATAAACAATCAACAAGTGTGTGCCTCGATGCCAAGGTACACACTTTTATCCCAACTAAACACCCCGGATGAAAAAGACAGTCACCACCTCAGGCTATCCGTCGAAGTAGCCCTTTGAAGAGGTGCATGAATCACCGGAAATCCTAACAGTTGACACTAAAAGACAAAAAAATGTCTCCGGTACCATTTTCAAAAGCGGGTGCAAAAATATCACTTTTTTCAAGATGAAAATATCCTTTTTATCTTTTTATTACAATCTGCCAACTTCCTTTTCTATCTCCTCTCACCCTTGTACTCACTTGCTAGACAACACAAAACAGATATATAAAATAATAATTACATTAAACTTCCAGTGTATAGAATAAAAAGACGCCGTTAATTATTTTTAATTTTAGCAACTATATTTTACGATTAAAATGCATTTGTATTATTTTTGTATAAATAACACGTGGCAATTAAATTGCCATTAGACAATATACTACTTGAAAAATCAGGTTATGAAAATTTTTCTAGATAAAAGATGCATAATCAATTTATGTTTCCTTTTTTTATATTTAAGTTCGGCTTTTGCCACAGCAACCATAGTCGGCAAACACCGCAGATTACTTATTATAAACTCGTACAATGAAAGCGCACCCTGGAGCCAAGAACTTATAACTCCCATCCTGCTGCAAACATCTCCTATAGAGGACATCACAGCCGATGTAGTACACATGAACGGGACGTTCATTCGTAATGACTCATTGTATATCCGGATGGAGAATGGCATTTTCGAACGTTTCCAGGATAAGAAACCCGATTATCTTGTACTTCTCGGCAACATGGCTTTTACTTTAAGGGAACGTATTTTGAGTGAGTGGGGAAATATTCCAATAGTATTGATCGGCAACGAAGACACGTATGCTCCACGGGAATATTATTTCACCGGACGTCCTATACACATTTCCAATGCCATCACATCTCCTCTGGTTGACCTGCAGCCGCAATACAACTTTACTTTTATCGAAACGCCGTATATGTACAAAGAGACCATCGACATGATGGTACAGATGCTGCCAAAAATGAAAACGATTGTATTCGCAGCAGATGAACTCTATCATAACCAAGACTTGGACCGGCTTATTCATGCCTATATAACGTCAAAGTATCCAAACCTCCACTATGAACGCTTAATAGGTAATGAAAGAAACCAAAACGAATTACAGGCATATCTGCTAAATGATGAACCGGAGACGGGTATGCTATTTTCCACATGGTTTTACGAGCGTAAGAATCTACTCGGTTTTCCTACACTCATCAGTGGAGACTTTCAGTTAGTTGCATCATCGCCTCAACCCGTATTTGCATTAAGGAATGCCTATGTGGGTAAAGAGGGGTTTGCGGGAGGATATTTCTATGACCGCATGGAAGTGCAAAACGCGCTTTCTTCAGCCCTCAAACAGATATTTGCAGGAGAGGATGCACGGAATATCCCATTTACATATAGCAAGAAATCCTATCCCTTCATCAACTACCAGCAACTGCAGATGGATGGTCTGGACACCACACTCTGTCCTAAGGACTCGGTATTCATCAATAAACCGCTTACATTCTGGCAGAAGTATCAATGGTGGATTATTTGCGGAGTAGTGTTGATACTCTCACTACTTATCATAGCTTTAGTCATTTATCGGTTCCAGCAAAAGAAAATCACCTTGCTAAGTGCCCATGATACCCTTTTACGTAATATGCCGATATCTTATACTCAAATAGAGGTTTTCTTCGACAAAACGGGACAGATAGCAGATATGAGCTATCGATGCGGCAATATTATTTTCAACGACCAGTTTACGCCAACTACCGATGGTTCACAAAAAAATGCCTTCTCCCAAATAGAGCACCTGACACATTTCATGGAAATGGTATTCCAAGAAAAGCAAACGGTAACATTTACTCATTACTTCAAACAAACAAACAGCTTTTACGAATTCATTCTTTGCCCGGCATCCCAAAAACACACTTTGGATGTCTTTGCCGTAGATATTACAGCGCGCAAAGATGCCGAAAACACATTGCGAGAGATTAATAAAAAACTGGAAATGACATTGGGCATAGCACGCATCATACCATGGCGCTGGGATTTAAAGGAGGGTCTGATTTATTGCGAAGCACAAAAGATATTAGACCACATGAACTTTACAAAGGAGAAGAACTCTACAGTCCAAGTAGATATTATCAAGGCGTCAGAATATTTCCGAAAGATACACCCGGAAGACTTCGAACGTATGCACCATGTACATGAAAATCTCATTTCAGGCAAGTTGCAGCATATCAAAGAAGAATATCGTATCATCACCGAAGTAGAAGGGCGAAAAATAACAGATTGGATGGAAACCAACGCAGTAATTGACCAGCGCGACAAGAACGGCTATCCAATATCGCTTGTCGGCTCCCTTTTACTGATAACAGAACGCAAGAGGCAAGAAGAAGCGCTTATCCGAGCACGAGAAAAAGCCCAAGAATCCGACCGGCTGAAATCTGCATTTCTAGCCAATATGAGCCACGAGATACGTACCCCCTTGAATGCCATCGTAGGATTCTCCAGCCTGCTGACTGCAACCGAAAACGAAACCGAACGCAAAGAGTTCATCAGTATCATAGAAACCAACAACCAGTTGCTATTGCAACTGGTAAGTGACATCCTGGATCTTTCAAAAATAGAAGCAAATACACTGGAATTCAATTATCAGAATGTCGACTTAAATCAGTTGGCAAAAGATGTGGAAAACACTGTACGAGGCAGACTGCAAACAGGTGTTGCCCTACAATTCGTTCCTGAAGTACCAGTTTGTTATGTACAGACAGAACATAACCGTCTCTCTCAAGTCCTCATCAACCTGCTGGTCAACGCTGCAAAATTCACAGAGAAAGGTGAGATTATGTTTGGATACAAAATCCGTGGAGAAGAACTCTATTTCTACGTAAAAGATACGGGCATAGGCATATCACTAGAGAATCAGAAGAAAATATTTGAACGGTTTACCAAAGTAAACACCTTTATACAAGGAACGGGATTAGGGCTCTCAATATGCAAAAACATTGTCACAAAAATGAAAGGACGCATCGGAGTAGAATCCGAAGGAGAAGGTAAAGGAAGTACTTTCTGGTTTACAATACCTTATAAACCAAAAGAGGCCCAAAAGGAAAATAATCTAACTTTAATGCCTCTTCTGAACGAGAGAAGCAAGGAAAAGCCTATAATCCTGATAGCAGAGGACAACGAAAGCAACTATATGCTGTTCAAGTCTATCCTACAGAAAGATTATGAGTTGGTTCATGCTTGGGATGGGGAGGAAGCCGTGGAACTCCATCAGAAGTTTCATCCGCATGTGGTCATCATGGACATCAATATGCCTAAAATGGATGGATATGAAGCTACTCGCGAAATACGTAAAGTATCCAAAACGGTACCTATCATTGCAGTAACGGCATACTCCTTTGCTTCGGACAAAGAAAAGATTATGCAGAATGGCTTTAACGGATATATGTCCAAGCCGGTTGACATACAAAGATTGAAAGAAAAACTCGACTATACAATCCACGGGAATTTTATGATGATGTAGAGTTCCGGTCTGCTCTTTCCTATATGATATTTTTTGATTATCCAAGAAATATCATGTACTTTTGCACAAGTTAGAAAAGAGACAATGATAGACCAACCCACCATAGACCGCATACTTGATGCCGCACAAATATACGATGTCGTATCGGACTTCGTTACCCTACGCAAACGCGGCGTGAATTATGTAGGACTGTGTCCCTTCCACGATGACAAAACCCCTTCTTTCTATGTATCCCCCGCCAAAGGGCTCTGCAAGTGCTTTGCCTGCGGAAAAGGAGGAAATGCAGTGCATTTCATCATGGAGCACGAACAGATGTCTTATCCTGAGGCGCTGAAATATCTCGCAAAAAAATACGGCATTGAAATCAAAGAACGCGAACTATCCAGCGAGGAGAAGATAGCACAGAGCGAACGGGAAAGCCTCTTCATTGTGAACAACTTTGCCCGTGACTACTTCCAGAATATCCTAAAGAACCACGTAGACGGACAGAGTATCGGCATGGCCTATTTCCGCAGCCGCGGCTTCCGGGATGACATCATCGAGAAGTTCCAGTTGGGCTATTGTACCGAGAGCCACGATGCCCTTGCCCAGGAAGCTTTGAAAAAAGGCTATAAAAAGGATTATCTTGTCAAGACCGGCCTCTGCTACGAGACGGACGACCACCGACTGCGCGACCGCTTCTGGGGGCGGGTCATCTTTCCGGTACACACTCTCTCCGGCAAGGTGGTGGCTTTCGGGGGACGTGTGCTTGCCGGCGCCACCAAAGGCGTCAAGGTGAAGTACGTCAACTCGCCTGAATCGGAAATTTATCATAAAAGCAATGAACTGTATGGCATATATTTTGCCAAACAAGCCATTGTGAAACAAGACCGTTGCTTTCTGGTCGAAGGTTATACGGATGTCATTTCCATGCACCAATCGGGCATAGAGAATGTGGTTGCCTCTTCGGGCACGGCATTGACACCCGGACAAATCCGGATGATTCATCGTTTCACCAACAATATGACAGTGCTCTACGACGGTGACGCTGCCGGTATAAAGGCCTCTATCCGAGGTATTGATATGTTGCTGGAAGAAGGCATGAACGTCAAAGTCTGCCTCCTGCCCGATGGTGACGACCCGGACTCCTTTGCACGCAAACACAATGCGACGGAGTTCCAGGCCTTCATACAAGAGAATGAAACGGACTTTATCCGCTTCAAAACCAATCTGTTGCTGGAAGATGCAGGAAAAGACCCCATCAAGCGTGCCGAGCTTATCGGAAACCTTGTGCAGAGCATTTCCATCATTCCCGAAGCCATTGTGCGTGATGTCTATATCAAGGAGTGCGCCCAATTATTGCACGTAGAAGATAAACTGCTGGTTTCTGAGGTTGCCAAGCGTCGCGAAAAGCAAGCCGAGCAACAAGCTGAGCGAGCAGAACGCGAGCGTCGGTCGGCCAATGCCGCAAGAGCCAATGCAGAAGCAGGTGTCAATGGCAGTCATACTGCAGCTACAGCTACCAGCCCCGACGCACAACAAGCTGGCTATCCGTCCGAATCACTGCCTGCCGGTCTCCCTTCCGAAACACCTCCACCTTTTCCACCCGAGGAAGAATATGTATCCTTCATCCCACAGGAGGGCAAGGAGGGCCAGGAGTTCTATAAATACGAACGACTTATTCTGAAGATGGTAGTGCTCTATGGTGAGCGGGTGATGTGCAATGTCACCAATGAAGAGGGGCAGGAAACCCCTATCACTGTAACTGAATATATAGTCAATGATTTAAAAGAAGACGAACTTGCCTTCCACAATCCGCTTCACCGGCAAATCCTGACAGAGGCTGCCGAACGTATCCACAATGAGGGTTTTACCGCCGAACGGTATTTTGTGGCGCATCCCGACCCCGTCATCAGCAAGCTGAGCGTGGAGCTTATCAGCAACCGCTATCAGTTAAGGAAATCACAGATAGAACAAATGGTGACGGACGAAGAACGCCTCTATGAGCTAATTCCACGGTTAATGATAAACTTCAAATATGCCATCGTCTGCGAAGAATTGAAGCATACCCTATTTGCGTTACAGAACCCTGCCATAGCCAATGATGAAACCCAGTGTAACAGCATCATGGAGCGCTACAACGAATTGAACAAAGTAAAAAGCATCATGGCAAAGCGGCTGGGAGACAGAGTCATCCTGAATTTTTAAATTCAATTCGGGGAGTTCTCCGTCAAGAATTATGCCTGATTAAATTCATAAATTCCTCGCGAGTCTTCGCTTGGTTGAATGCTCCGGTAAAATCGGATGTAGTGGTAATGGAGTTCTGTTTCTCTACTCCGCGCATCTGCATGCACATGTGTTTGGCTTCCACAACAACCATAACCCCCAGCGGATTCAGCGTCTCCTGAATACACTCTTTTATTTGGAGAGTCATACGTTCCTGCACTTGCAGGCGGTGAGAGAAAATATCCACTACGCGGGCTATCTTGCTCAGTCCGGTAATGTAGCCGTTAGGAATATATGCCACATGTGCCTTTCCGTAGAAGGGAAGCATGTGATGTTCGCAAAGCGAGAAGAAATCAATGTCTTTCACAATCACCATCTGACTGTATTCTTCTTGAAACTTGGCTGAACGGAGTACCTCGTGCGGGTCCATATAATACCCTTTCGTCAACGACAACATGGCCTTCGCCACCCGTTCAGGCGTCTTCTGCAAACCTTCACGTCCGGCATCTTCACCCAACAGAGTAAGGATGCGGTGATAATGTTCCTTCAATTCATCTAATGAAGGAGATACAATTTCTTCTTTTCCTAACATGATAATTCTTTATAAGGGGATGTTTATCTGCTCTTTCACGATAGAAACTTCCTTGAATACACCAGTAGCCCGCAACTGACGCATCATGGCATCCGCTTCTTCGATACTGCGGAAATCTCCTGCACGGCACAGCCAACGGGGAGGGATTGAAAGAGGTATAAACTGTAAGTTCGGGAAAATGTTCCTTGATGCGGGTAGCTACCGCATAAGCTTCGTTCTTGGCCTGACGGGTATTATTCCCTGCATAAACTTGTATGCGGTAACCCGAACTTTTAATCACTTTCTGCTCATCCGAACCGGCAGGAACATACTCCGAACCTATCAATGCCGCAATGCGTGCATCTTGATGGATAGTCACCTTGCCTTGTCCCGGCACATTACGTTCCAGGCTTTTCACAATATTATTCTGCGCTACAGAAATCGTTGCAAAAGCGAAACATGCAACTAAAAGTAAACCAAGCTTTTTCATGAGTCAATATCTTTATATAACGGAAAATGGAAAGCTGAAAATGGAAAACAGTTATGCAGATACGACATGCAATCCATTTTCAACTTTCAGCTTTCAACTATTTAATTAAAGGCATCGATGATACCCTTGAAGTCAGAAACCTTCAAGGCAGCACCACCAATCAGACCGCCGTCAACATCCGGGTTGGCAAACAGTTCCTTTGCATTAGAAGGCTTACAGCTGCCACCATAAAGGATAGAGCAGTTGTCAGCAATTTCCTTACCATACTTTTCAGCAATCAAGGAACGGATGAAAGCGTGGATTTCCTGTGCTTGTTCTGCAGTAGCAGTCTTACCGGTACCGATAGCCCAAACCGGCTCGTAAGCCAAAATAATCTTAGAGAAATCTTCGGCAGACAAAGAGAATACAGAAGCCAGCTGAGCGGCTACCACTTCATTCTGCTTGTTTGCTTCACGTTCTTCCAATACCTCACCGATACAGAAAATCGGAGTCAGACCGTTAGCCAAAGCCAATTTTACTTTTTCTTCCAGAATAGCAACTGTTTCACCATAGTAAGCACGACGTTCAGAGTGACCCAGAATGACATATTTTGCACCAGTAGAAGCAACCATAGCAGCTGATACTTCGCCGGTATATGCGCCTGACTCCTTGTCTGCACAGTTTTCTGCACCTACACCAATCTTGGCAGCGTCTACCAAAGGAGTAACAGATGCCAGGTGGATAAACGGAGTACAGATGATTACATCACAGTTAGGCTTTTCGTTAGCCAATGTTTCATTCAGTTCTTTTGCAAGAGCAATACCCTCTTGGAGGGTTTTGTTCATTTTCCAGTTTCCTGCAACAATGTTTTTTCTCATTTTGTTTTATTATTAAAAGGGTTAATGTATTTACTATTTGACAATTTACTATTTACTATTTGATACTATTGTTGTCTGAGGCGTTGTTTCTCCCGGCGCCTTACGACTAAAATATCGACACAAAGCACCATCATCAGAGGAAGGATGAACCACAGCAACACATAGCCTATTGTTTGTAAGTCACTTTCCTGCTTCTGCTTGCCCAATTCCAACTTGTCCAGGCTATCGGTCAGCACATATTCATCAGGCAGCCGGTTGTCACTCCACTTATTCAAAATTGTTCCGTCCTTTACCAACAGCAAACCGGGATTTGAACGGATAATGGTCTTCAGCGTAATATCATCTGTCTGGCAGAAAGGGTATTCCGCTCCAGTCTTGTCACGCCACAATTCTATCTCGTCTTCCGGAGATGAAGTCAAGGCATAAAAGCCATAACCATGCTCCACACTGTAATCGTATATTTCATTGATAAGGTCGATGTTACTGTCGTCCGCTCCTTCTATCCGATGGGCAACCAGCAGAAACGTATATCCTTTATCCGACAGTACGCTGTCCGTTATATCTTCCCATGTATCCAGACTCATCATGGAAAAATCATGAATGGGAGGTTCATAACCTTTTTCCTTCAGTATCGTACGCGATTCTACAAACGTCCATGTACTGTCCGGATAGTTGTCCAATGTAAATTCCTGACGCTTTCCTCCTTTTTCCAAAATGAACCGGCTTTCAAACACGCTTGGTTTAGCACCTTCCGGAATTTCCATGCCCGCCTTGATATTCGCTCCAATTCTGTAAGGTCGGAAATCAAGTATCGGCAAATTCTCCAGGCAATAGAAGGACAACGCAAACACAAATAGAAACGTATACATGGAAATCATCCACTCCATCTTCGGAGTAATGAAACGCACCAGTAAATCCTGCCACTTGAATACAGATACTGCCGCCACCAACAATACTACGTTCTTGCCGAAAGTCTGCCAATTGGTCAATATCCACGCATCACCGAAGCATCCGCAGTCGGATACCGGATTCGCCAAAGCCAGATAAAGTGTTAGCGGAGTCATTACAACCATCAGCAATAATGCCAATACAGATGCCACCTTCCGGCGTATACCCAAAAACAAGAAAACACCTACACTGAACTCTATGGCAGACAACGCTATCCCTACCAGCAAGGGCGCATAAGAAGGAAACCAGGAAATCATGCCGAAAGCCGTCAGGTAATCTTGAATTTTATAGAAGAAACCCAACGGATCAACAGCTTTCACAAATCCGGAAAATATGAACAAAGCCCCCAGCAGAAAACGGCAGAGGTTCACCCAAACTTTCCCGACAATATGTTTCTTGTCAATCTCCAAATTCAATCTTAATTAAGCCGAATACGGAATAGTTAATCATATCCATATAATTGGCATCAATACCTTCCGAAACCAAAGTCTCCCCGGACAAGCTTTCAATCTGTTTTGTCCGGTAAATCTTCATCAATATCAAATCCGTATACGAACTGATACGCATACTACGCCAAGCCTCATCATAATCATGATTTTTGGCAAGCATCAACTCCAAAGAGGTTTTGGCATATTTATCATACAGCACCAACGCCTCTTCATTGGTCATATCGGCAGCTTCGGCATAACCAAGCTCCAACTGTATCAATCCTACAATTCCATAGTTGACAATAGCTATGAATTCAGAACGGATGCCTTCGTCTACCAAAGTCACCCCTTTCGTTTCAATACTTCTGATACGGTTGGCTTTGATGAATATCTGATCTGTTACGGAAGACGGACGAAGAATGCGCCACGCCGGACCGTAATCATGAAGTTTCTTAGAGAACAAGTCACGGCAAACCGCAATGACATGTTCAAATTGTTGCTTGGTATCTTTCATTTCCTTTTTTCACAGTGCGCTGCAAAGATAGGAATAATTAAAGAAAAAGAAAAAGAGGGCACTCTAAAATCTATTAAAGTACCCTCTTCTATAGAGATTGTTTACGTTTTTATGAGCAGCGCAATACTTGTCCCGGTCTCAGGATTGTTTTACGCGTAATTCTGTTCAGTTTGCAAAGCTTGTCGATGGAGGTTCCCTGACGTGCTGCAATCCGTCCCAATGTGTCTCCCTTCTTTACCTTATAGAACAGACCTTCACCCGATGCCATGCTACGCGCCGTACCGGAAGAGCCTTTTGTCTTATGGAAAGTATAGGAATCAGCTACGATATCCTGCTTTTCAAAATCAAACATAAGCGCAGGATTGATGGGAATACCCAAGAAACGGGTTTCAAAGTGAAGGTGTGAACCGGTAGAACGTCCGGTATTTCCTCCCAATGCAATTGGCTCGCCGGCTTTTACCAACTGGTTTGTATCAACCAATTGTTTAGACAAGTGTCCGTAAACGGTTTCCAAGCCATTGTCGTGACGAATAACGACGTATTTGCCGTATCCACGACGACCTTGATTCTTGACAACGCGCACTTTTCCATCAAAAGCCGCACGGATTGTATCGCCTACATACACCTTGATATCCAAACCATAATGAGCTCTTCTTCTCCGGGGACGGTAACCGAATACATCCGTGATACGGGTATTGGGAGTAGGCATACAGAAACCGGTCAAATCAAATGTATAGCTCTCAGGCACAATCGCATTGCCATAGGCTTGTACGAATTCGTTGTTCCAGTTGGGATACAAATCCAAACCCGGATACAATGATTGTTCCGCACGTATCTGTTTTTGCAAAGCCAGTGAATCTACACTCTTAAGTTTTCTGTCGATGGGGGCCTGGCGGGCAATCAGGTCTTGCGAGAAAGAATTCAAGCTAACCATTGCCGTCGCAGCCAATAAAGCAGTTTTTATCCAATTAAAATTCATCCGTTTCGTCATTCATTTTGATATCCGTTGCAAGCATCTCGGCAAATCAAACACCACTTGTTCTATGCGAATATCCAGATTGATTTTCAAAAATTCTCCCAAAGGTAACATTTCTCTCTGAAAAACGACATCAGTCATTAACTATTTTTTCGAAGAGGAGGAAACTGTAAAGCTCGCAAAGATGTCTTAATCCCCTATAGATAGGAGATTTACAAGCAAACATGTTTTACAACATAAAATGCAATAAAAGTGCATGTTTAACCGTTTTTTCAGCTAATGGCAGCCCAATTAACGTTCGTTTTTCTCAACGCTTTCAGTTGTCGCCACAAGACCTCGTTCTCAGGCAACATGCCATGTGGATCTGCATCCACCACCGTTTGCGCTACTTCACGGACATATTGCAGCAGTTGTCCGTCACGGGCTATATCGGCAATCTTCAGATCGAAAGCAATGCCGCTCTGCTGTGTCCCTTCCAAATCTCCAGGACCACGTAGTTTCAAGTCTGCTTCCGCTATTTCAAAGCCGTCATTAGTCCGCACCATTATCTCCAAACGCTTCCTTGTATCCTCCGCCAACTTGTAGCCGGTAACCAGAATACAATAGGACTGGTCAGCTCCACGTCCTACACGTCCCCGAAGCTGATGAAGCTGGGACAGCCCGAAACGCTCGGCGTTCTCAATCACCATCACCGAAGCATTGGGCACATTTACACCTACCTCAATCACGGTGGTAGCCACCATTATCTGTGCCTCGCCGGATACGAACAATTGCATCTGAGCATCCTTTTCAGCAGGTTTCATCTTTCCATGTACCTTGCAAACCCTACACTCGGGAAACTCTTCACAAACATGCAGATACCCTTCTTCAAGGTTCTTTAAGTCAATCTTTTCGCTTTCCTTAATCAGCGGGTAGACAATATAGACCTGCCGGCCTTCGGCAATCTGCTTGTGCATGGACTGATACAAGCTTATCCGACGGCTATCAAACTGATGAAGAGTGACAATCGGTTTACGTCCGGGAGGCAATTCATCGATGACAGACACATCCAAATCGCCATAAAGCGTCATTGCCAATGTACGGGGAATCGGGGTTGCCGTCATCACCAATACATGGGGAGGTTGTACATTCTTTGTCCACAACCGTGCCCGTTGGGCCACACCGAAACGATGCTGCTCGTCAATCACAACCAAACCGAGCGAAGCAAAATTCACCGTATCTTCAATGACGGCATGGGTACCTATCAGTATATGTATGTCTCCTGTCAACAAACCGGCAAGGATAGCTTCGCGCCGCTTGCCCTTAACAGAACTGGTCAACAGTTCCACACGTACCTCCATTCCATACAGCAGCTCACGGATGGTTTCATAGTGCTGGTTTGCCAAAATCTCGGTAGGTGCCATCATGCATGCCTGAAAACCATTATCGAGCGCCATCAACATACTCATCAGTGCGACAAGCGTCTTTCCACTTCCCACATCCCCTTGCAGCAAGCGGTTCATCTGCTTTCCTGAGCCTACATCCTTACGGATTTCCTTCAATACCCGCTTCTGTGCATTGGTCAGTTCAAAAGGAAGATTACGGGAGTAGAAAGTATTAAACACTTCGCCCACCCTTTCAAAAATATAACCGCGATATTTCCGCTGACGGTCTTTTGCATACCTCAGGATATTCAACTGTACGTAAAAGAGCTCCTCAAACTTCAGGCGATACTGTGCCTTACGCAATAAATCCGGATTAGCGGGAAAGTGTATATTGACCAAAGCTTCCGTCAACGGCATCAGATGATGCTCGGCAAGTATAGCGGGAGAAAGGGTCTCGGGCAACGGCTCACGCAACTGCTGCACCACCGTATTCATCATCTTCTCGATGGCATGCGAATTGAGAGAACTCCGTTTCATCTTTTCAGTCGTATTATAATAAGGTTGTAACCCCATGGACGACAATTTCAAATCCGAAGCAGAGTCTATATCCGGATGAGCCATATTTATTCTACCATTGAAGAAGGTCGGTTTTCCGAACACAATATATTCCTGATGCACTTTATACTTCCCTACCAAATATTTGATGCCCTGGAACCAAACCAGGTCCACCACCCCCGTACCGTCCGAGAAATGAGCAATCAACCTGCGCTGGCGCCCTTCTCCAGCCGTCTCAAAACTTAGTATTTCACCTTTCAGCTGAATATAGGGCATCGTCCCATCGATCTCCTGAATATAATAAATCCGACTGCGGTCTACATATTTATATGGAAAGTAATATAGCAAATCGTGCAAGGAGTAAATGCCCAATTCCTTATTGAGCACCGAAGCACGCTGCGGCCCGACGCCCGACAAATATTTTATGTCACGCGTGGCTAAATCGAACATGAACCTATCAGAGCTGTGGCTATTTTTAAATCAAAAGGAGTGGTTATTTTAATGTTTTCCCGGTTTCCCGGCGTCAAAAAGACAGATACACCCAATGCCTCCACCACAGAAGCATCATCGGTAAAATGGGGTGTATAGGGCTGCTCGTATGCCGCTTTCAGCAGTTCCGCATCAAAAACCTGGGGAGTCTGCACCAATCTATAATCATCCCTGCCGACAGTCACACTGCTTTCCCCTTCCATACGGCGAACGGTCTCCACCACACCGATTACCGGAATTACGGCCTTTTTCTCGGCCGCCAAGTCATAACAGCGTGCAATCACTTCCCGGGCCACGAACGGACGCACCCCATCGTGCACACCGACCAAAGCAGGTGTCTTGACCAAAGCCAAACCGTTCTTTACGGAGTGGAACCGCGTCTCCCCCCCATCTGCAATGGCATGCGGCAATGAAAAACGGTACTCCCTGCACAGCTGCCTCCAGTAATCCTGCTGGCTGTGGGGAAGTACCAATATTATCCGTATCTCAGCATTGTAGTCATAAAACGCCTCCAGAGTGCGCATCAAAACAGGTTTCCCCCCTATCGGGAGAAACTGTTTGGGGAGTTCGGTCCCCATGCGCAATCCCTTACCACCGGCAACAATCAGAGCATACTGAACCATTTATGATTTATGATTTATGATTTATGATTTAAAATCATAAATCCGTTACGCACATAGCTTCTTTCAGTTCCTGCACCTTCTCTTTGCCTTGCAACAGCTCCACTACGGCCAATGCAAACTCCATGGCAGCGCCCGGTCCTTTACCAGTGATGATATTGCCATCTCTTTCTACCGGAGCACCCGTACATTCGGCACCTTCCAAATACTGTTCAAAGCCGGGATAGCAAGTAGCCTTCTTGCCTTTCAGCAATCCCAGCTTACCCAATACCATAGGAGCCGCACAAATAGCAGCAATCGGTTTCTGCTCTTGGGCAAAACGCAGTACCAGATTACGCAGTTCTCCACACTTCTCCAAAGTGGACGCACCCGGCATACCGCCAGGCAATAATACAAGCTCTGCATCAAAGAAGTCGCAGTTCACTACATTCTTATCGCACAAGACCGGAACATCGTGTGCTCCCGTCACTATTTCATCAGGGGTTACCGTCACCATTTCTACGTTCAGTCCGGCGCGTCTCATCACATCCACAGAAGTAAAAGCTTCTATTTCTTCAAATCCGTCGGCAAAAAAAACATAAACTGTACCCATAATTGTTCCTCCTCTTATTTTAGATTAAAATAATACGTTATTGTTCCCGTCTGATTGTTCAAGCCGCTTACCGCATTGAAACGGGCTTTCTTGGCAGCATCCTCCGCCGCTTTCCGCAATGCGGGATTGACGGTATTGGTCTGGCGGTTGATGCTGGTTGCTATCACATGTCCGGCAGGGTTCACTGTGATGGTCACCACAACCCTACCTTCATCCTGCACATTATATACCGGCCGCGGCAATCCGCCCTCACCAAGAGAACGTCCGCCCAAATTAAACGAGCCGTAGCCTCCCGTACCCGAAGTGGCTCCGGACGGAGCATTTCCCGTAGGACTTCCTTGAATACCTTCGCCTTCCGTATCGCCTTTACTACCCATTTGGGCACCTTTGCCAAAAGCGCCAGCTACCCGTTTACGGGCAGCTTCCTCGGCTTCCTTACGTTCCCGTTCGGCTTTTGCCGCTGCCAGTTTGCGGGCCTCTTCCGCTTTTTCGGCTTCCGTCTTTTCCGGTTTCTTCACCTCCTCCTTTTTCTTGGGTTCGGCTTTGGGCTTTATGGCAACGGTTTCTTCAGTTTCCTGCGTAATGATGTCCTGCTCCACCGTTTCCTGCACCTGAGGAGCGGTTTCCTCCGGCATGACATCCACCTTTACTAAAGAAGGGTCGGCAGCGCCCAGTGCATCGGGCACCTCTCCCAGCATAACGGGTACACCGCCTTCTTCCGAGGGTTCCGGCGGTGTGAATCCTACCAGTATCAGAAGGGCAATAATGGCAACATGCACCACAAGTGCACCTGCCATACCTATATATTTTCCTTTCTTCTTCCGATTCACCATTGCATTTACAATTTAGCCATGTACAATGTACGATTTAGTTTTCCGGTGGTCGTGTAGCCAGCACCATCTTGAATTTATTCTCGTTTGCAATGTTCAGCACCTTCACGATTTCCCGGTAAGGCACTGTTTCGTCAGCATACAAAGCTATATACATTTCAGGCTCCCTCTCCGCACACGATTGTAGGAAAGGAGTCAATTCTTCAAGCGTCAGAGACAGTTCCTTGTCATTGCCAAAAGCAGCATAATAATTCAGATTCTTATCTATGATGACTCTTGTCAAAGGCTTTGCAGAAGTCTGTTGCTTTCCCTGCGGCAGCAGTACCTTGATAGCATTGGGCGATACCATGGTAGATGTTATCATAAAGAAAATCAGCAGCAGGAAAATCAGGTCCGTCATGGACGCCATGCTGAAGTTGGGTGATATTTTAGCTCTACGTTTTAACACGCCTTTAAGTTTTAATTCTTAATTCTTTAATTAATCATTTCGCCGGTTCGTTCAACAAATCCATGAATGCCATTGTCTTGGCTTCCATCTTGTTGACCACGCCATCTATCAATGTCACCAGGTAATTGTAGGCAAACATAGCTATGATACCGACTATCAAACCGCCCACCGTAGTAATCATCGCCTCATAAATACCACCGGAAAGCAACGTTATATCAATATTATTTCCGGCATTTGCCATTTGCCAAAATGCACGTACCATACCCGTCACCGTGCCAAGGAAGCCTAGCATAGGAGCGCCACCGGAAATCGTGGCCATAATCGTCATTCCCTTCTCCAGTTTGGCAACCTCAATATTACCCACATTCTCGATGGCAGCCTGCACATCGTTCACCGGGCGTCCCAAACGGCTGATACCCTTTTCAATCATACGGGCCGAGGGAGTATCCACACTGCGACAATAAGCAATGGCAGCTTTCAATTCCCCACCCAAAATATAATCCTTTATTTTATCCATGAACTGAGGGTCTTCTTTCCCCGCCTTCCGGATAACATAATTACGTTCAAACAAGATGTAGAAACAAAGTACGGACATCAAACCCAAGACAATCATAATCCAGCCACCTTTGATGGCCATGCTCCATAAATTCATTTCGTCGGAAGCGTTTACTTGTGTCAGTACCGGATTGGCACCTGCAATAGAGTCAGTCAGTGCCGGAGCCACTTGGGCCAATAACAACATTACATTCATCAGCGAAGACAGTTTTTATATTCCTTGACCGTACGCTCCAATCCCAGATACAACGCGTCACTAATCAGCGCATGCCCGATGGATACCTCGTCCAGCCACGGAATGTTTTGATAAAAATAATTCAGATTCACCAGACTCAGATCATGTCCGGCATTCAGCCCCAGACCTAAGCTGCGGGCCACCTTGGCAGCCTCGACAAAAGGAGCTACAGCCGCTTCCCGTCCTTTGGGATAAGCCGTAGCATAAGGTTCCGTATATAGCTCCACGCGGTCGGCACCGGCTTTGGCAGCATATTCTATCATTTCGGCATCGGTGGAAACAAATACGGAAGTACGGATACCAGCATTGTTGAACTCATCCAACACTTCGTTCAAGAAGTCAAAATGGGTCTTGGTATCCCAGCCTGCGTTTGAAGTCAGCTGTGTAGGGCTGTCGGGCACCAAAGTTACCTGATGCGGTTTCACCTTCAAGACCAAATCCATAAATTCGGGTGTAGGATAACCCTCGATATTGAACTCTGTCCGCAGCAACGGCCGCAAATCATATACATCCTTACGGCGGATATGCCTCTCGTCAGGACGGGGATGCACCGTAATGCCATCAGCACCAAAGTCTTCACAATCCAGCGCTACCTTCACAACATTCGGGACATCACCTCCACGGGCATTGCGCAGCGTTGCCACCTTATTTATATTAACGCTTAATCTAGTCATAATTCGGTTTATAGTTTGGGACAAAAGTACAAATAATAGTTATATATTGGCAGCATTCTGAGAAAAAAATAGCATCTTTGCACTTCAATCCAACAGAATTGATTATGAAATTTGCCATATTCGGAAATACCTACCAAGCAAAGAAATCCTCGCATGCAGAAAACCTCTTCCGGTTGCTCGGACAGCATAATGCACAGCTCTGCATCTGCCGGGAATTCCATCACTTCCTGACTACCGATTTACATTTAAACATACCTGACGCCGAATTGTTTGACGGAGATGATTTCTGTGCCGACATGGTTATCAGCATCGGTGGCGACGGCACTTTCCTGAAAGCAGCCAGCCGTGTAGGAAAGAAGAATATCCCCATATTGGGCATCAATACCGGCCGGCTGGGTTTCCTTGCCGACATCTCACCGGAAGAGATGGAAGAGACCTTCGATGAAATCTACAACAACCACTATAAGGTGGAAGAGCGTAGTGTACTGCAACTGAGGTGCGACGATGAACGCTTGATGCAATCCCCTTACGCCCTCAATGAGATAGCCGTATTGAAGCGGGACAGTTCGTCCATGATCAGTATCCACGCCGCCATCAATGGCGCTCCGTTGACCACTTATCAAGCTGACGGCCTAGTTATCTCCACACCTACCGGTTCCACCGCCTACTCACTCAGCGTCGGCGGTCCGGTCATTGTGCCCCACAGTAAAACCATTGCCATCACCCCGGTGGCTCCACACAGCCTCAACGTCCGTCCCATCGTCATTTGTGACGACTGGGAAATTACACTTGATGTGGAAAGCCGCAGCCACAACTTCTTGGTTGCCATCGACGGCCGTAGCGAGTCCTGCAAAGAAACGACCCAGTTGCACATCTCACGTGCCGACTATAGCATAAAGGTAGTGAAACGGTTCAACCATATTTTCTTTGATACCCTTCGCAATAAACTAATGTGGGGGGCGGACATCAGATAAGCCTATATCACTTCATTCACTCCAGCAGGATAACTTATTTACCTCAGTGGGGAACTCCATTTACCCCAGGATGTAACTACCTTTACCCCGATATGTAACGGCCTTTACCCCGGTGTGTAAAGAGTCTTTCCCCGGCATGTAACGTCTTTTACATAAGGATGTAACAACGCTGTAAATGTAATGTATTGACAATAAGCCCCTAAACCCATCCATCAGTTTACCACTTCTTATACTGCAAATGACTATTTCTGCCATCCTCCTTCATCGTGGAATATAGAATTAAATAATAATCACACAAAGTATATTTTCAGCAAAAAACTTTTAAATAAATAATAAAAACACCACCTTTGTAGTTCATTCTTTCAGAGTCTATGTGGAATAGTACTTTACTATACAAAGACACTACCATTCAGAATGCGTAAATGTAAGATGAATCAATATGCAGAAAGAAAATGATACTTTATTGGTAGCCAAGTTGAGAGAAGGCAATAAATTTGCCTTTGAAGCATTGTACGAAAAATACAGTGCCAGGCTGTACAACACCATCGTCCTTCTCGTATATGACAAATCATTAGCCAAAGACATCACCCAAAGCAGCTTCATGACGATATGGGAAAAACGCAGTAATCTGGATACCGAGAAAAGTTTTCCGGCATATCTATGCACCATCGCACGCAACATGGTATACAAAGAAACCGAACGAAGATTATTACACAACAAATTTGTAGAAAACAAGCTGAAAACAGAAGCAGAGGCTATCGAGGAAGATACGATGGATATGGACGTCTCCATCATTGAAAAACAGATAGAGCAACTTCTGCAAAGCCTGCCAGAAGTTTCACGGGAAGTCTTTCAGCTGAAAAGAGCAGGAAAACTGTCCAACAAGGAAATCGCCTCACAGCTAGATTTGACGGAACGTGCCGTAGAGGCTCATTTCTACCGTACTATGAAACTACTGAAAGAAGAATTACGCAAATTCATCATGCTTTTCCTCTCCTTCTACTTTCTAAATAATTGTTAAAGCACGAAAATCCGTGAGTGTTTTGGCAGGCATACAGATATATACTACAGAACATGGATAAAAAAGACAGTCATATTGAACTTTTGGATCGTTTCTTTCGAGGACTGACCAGCCCTGAAGAAGATGTACAGTTGAAATCATGGATTAAGCAACCGGATTTTCAACAGAAATTTTCCGCATACTATCAGCAATGCTGGGCACTGGCTCCGGACACGATGGACAAAGCCGTACAAAATGAAATGTTCACCGAACTTTTAAGCCAGATAGACGCAAGTTCCACCACGGAAACGAAGGTCCTGAAAACAAGGAACCGTTTCCTGCGTCAGATTGGGCGCTATGCTGCAGTTGCCTACATCATATTGGCAGTGGGAAGCGGAGCCTATTATGCAGGAGTCAAACGACCGGCCGATGACGCCAATACAGAAGTCACCATGTCCGTATCCAACGGGCAGAAGGCCGACATCATTTTGGCTGACGGCACAAAGGTCTACATCAATTCTGATTCAAGAATTGTATATGACAACACTTACAACAAGAAAACACGTATGGTCTCCCTGGAAGGAGAGGCCTATTTTGAAGTTGCAAAGGACAAGGAAAAGCCTTTCATCGTGAAAGCAAATGGCATCAATGTACAAGCGTTAGGTACAAGCTTCAATATACGTGCACATAAAGACGATAAATCAGTAGCTGTAAGCCTGATAAGTGGAAAGGTTAAAGTAGACGACGGCAGACACGAGGCATATATGAAGCCAAACGAAAGGCTCGTTTGCAACCTGACCAATGGACAGTTCGAAAAAAGCGAGCTTCATCCTAATGCAAGTTATTTGCTATGGAGAAGCAATGAACTAGCGTTCTACGGTGAATCTTTTGAAGAAATTTGTACCATGCTTACACGAATGTATAATTGCAAATTTATATTCAAAAACGAGAAAGTAAAACAATATACTTATCACGGCATCATCAAGAATAGCAGTTTGAATAATGTATTAGAATACATCAGCCAAGCTGGCGGCATTAATTACAAAATAAAATCTGATAATACGATCGTAATATATTAGTAGTGTTTAATAAACTCTTTATGTTAACTTAAAAAGGAAAATATGGAATAGATTTTATAAACTTTTTACTTCATCAAACACAACTGCCAGCTTTCGGCAGCAAAATAAAATTCTAGTTTAAACATTCACGAGAAATTCGTCATAAGTTACTCTAATATCTTATTAGAGCAGGTCTTTGGTACGCCTTTCTCAAAATAAAAAACAATTAATCTAATATTATTAGACATGAGACAAAACAAAATGATTATGCGGTCTTTAGTACTGCTGGGTGCACTGTTTTTCTGGGGAAACAGCTTCGCCCAAATCAGTTTATCTGTAAACAAGCAGACCATCAAGCAGATTATACCGCAAATTGAAAAAGCTAGCGGTTATAACGTATTCTACACAGACAAACTTCCCAATCTTGAAACAAAAAAGGATTTAAATGTATCAAATGCTTCACTTGAAGCCGTATTGAAAGAATTATTTAAAGGAACGAAAATCTCCTTTGAAATAAAAGCAAACAAGCAGATTTTGCTGTTCCAGCAAACCAACAAATCCGTAGGTGCTAAAAAGAAAGTAACCGGTAGAATCGTAGACGAAAATGATGAGCCGCTTATCGGAGCTTCCGTTATTATCAAAGGCTCTACACAAGGAACAATAACCAACATTGACGGTGAATATACATTGGAAGATGTGCCGGAGAAAGCTACTCTAACCGTTTCTTACGTAGGCTATATACCGGCATCTGTTGCTGTCAACGGTAAAAACGCAATCAATGTAGTGCTGCAAGAAGATTCAAAGACTTTGGAAGAAGTTGTTGTTATCGGTTATGGTACCGTAAAAAAGAAAGACTTGACCGGTGCAGTAGGTTCTGTGGGAGGTGCAGAAGTAGCCGCCCGTAAAACAACTTCCCTTTCCACCGCTTTGCAAGGAACCATCCCAGGGTTAATGGTAACCCGTAACAATAATGCGCCTGGTGCAAATGCAGACAAGATATATGTACGTGGTATCACAACCATCGGGAATTCAGATCCTCTGGTTATCGTTGATGGAGTGCCTGGTGACATCAATTCAGTAAATGCCAACGACGTTGAGAGCATTTCTGTATTGAAAGATGCTGCTTCCGCTGCTATCTATGGTTCTCGTGCCGCTGCTGGCGTTATTCTTGTCACCACCAAAAGAGCCAGTGACAAGGAACTGTCATTGACCTATAACGGTGAATTCGGTTGGGAAATACCTACCGCAGAGCCTGAGGTTGTAGGCGTGCAACGTTTTCTGGAAATGGCTAATGAATTACGATATACAGATAATCCGGACGGTGGCAAATACCAAGCCTATTCAGAAGACCAAGTTAATAACTGGGTGAAAAACAATGCAACCAATCCCAACCAGTATCCTATAACCGACTGGCAAGATCTGATTCTTGAGAAATCCGCAACCCGTCAAAGTCATAGTATCCACCTTTCAGGCGGCAGCAAGGTCGTTAAGACCAAAGCATCCTTGGCGTATGATGAAGTAGGCGGTCTGTACGGTGACCGTTATTTCCAACGCTATACATTACGTGTAAACAATGACTTCAACATTACCCAAAAGTTAAGTGCTACATTGGACTTCAATGTTAAGCGCACTAAACACCACATGCCGCAATTCACTCCATTCGGAATGATGCGCTACATGCCTGCTATTTATGCAGGAGTATGGGATGACGGCCGTATAGCTGAAGGCAAATCGGGAGCCAACCCTTATGGATTGATGAAATTGGGTGGTACAACAGAAAAATGGTACACAGCATTGGGCGGTAAAGCATCTATTGATTTCAAGCCTTTTGACGGATTTAAAATTTCAGCAATCGTTGCTCCCCGCTTTAATTACGACAAGTTCAAAACATTCAAGAAAGCAGCCAGCTATACATTGGCAGATGATCCCAATACAATAGGGGGATACTTAGATAACAGCGGACTATACAACACAACCAAACTCTCAGAAACCCGCAATGACAGCTACAATGTCACTACGCAATTAATAGTAAACTATGCAAAGAAGTTTGCCGGAAAACATGACATCAACCTAATGGCAGGTTACGAAAACTATTACGAATATATTGAAGAATTAGGTGCTGACAGAGACGGATACGTTCTCACGAACTTTCCATACCTCAATAATGGACCTAAAGATTTAATTGGCAACTCTGGAAAAGGAAAAGAGTACGCTTATCGTTCCTACTTCGGACGTGTCATGTACAGCTATGCCGACAGATATTTATTCCAGGCCAATATACGTCATGACGGCTCATCACGTTTTGCAAAGAAACACAGATGGGGTACATTCCCTTCCTTCTCTGCCGGTTGGGTACTCAGCGAAGAAAATTTCATGAAGAATCTTAATTGGGAATGGCTGTCATTCTTGAAGATTAGAGCTACATGGGGAGCATTGGGTAATGAACGTATTGGCGATTTTCCATATATGTCAACCATTGCATTTGGGAACACTATTTTCTATCAAAACAACGGTATTTATTTTGACCAAACTGCATCTCAACAGAAATATGCCATTGAAAATGTAACATGGGAGAAAACTGAATCTACAGACATTGGGTTAGACATTTCTTTCTTGAACAACCGCTTACGTGTGAACGGTGACTATTACTGGAAAAATACTAAAGACATGCTATTAGCAATGGCTATCCCTGATTTTCTAGGATTCTCTGACCCAGACGTCAATGCCGGCAAAATGTCAACCAAAGGTTATGAATTGAATGTCAGCTGGAATGACCACATCGGTGACTTCAGCTACGGAATAGCCATTAACTTCTCTGACTTCACCTCCAAAATGGGGGATTTACAAGGAACCCAATTCCTCGGTGACAAAGTTAAAATGGAAGGCAGTGAATTCAATGAGTGGTATGGCTATGTTAGCGATGGTCTTTTCCTGACAGAAGAAGACTTAAAGAATTCTCCCAAAATCAATGATAAGAACACTCAATTGGGCGATATTAAATACAAAGACATATCTGGTCCTGACGGTGTACCTGACGGAAAGATTTCTCCTGAATATGACCGAGTATTACTAGGCAGCTCATTACCCCATTTCCTATATGGTGGTAATATCAATTTGGGCTACAAAAATTTTGACCTTTCATTGGCATTCCAAGGTGTCGGAAAACAAAATGCACGCTTGGCAAGAGAAATGGTAGAACCATTCCGTAACAATTACGGGAATTTCCCCGCCATCATTGATGGAAACTATTGGAGTCCTTATAATACGGACGAACAAAACGCAGTTGCCAAATATCCTCGTCTAACCCATGTAAACAAAAGTTCCAACTATGCCATGTCAGATTATTGGCTGTTCAACGGAGGTTATTTCCGTCTCAAAAATATAACTTTAGGCTATACATTCCCTAAAGAATGGATGAACGCAATAGGTATCAAAGGTGCACGCATTTATGCCAGTGCTTCCGATCTATTCTGTTTGAGCAAATATCCGAAAGGATGGGACCCTGAAATGGGAGTAAGTGAATATCCTATCACAACATCTATATTGTTAGGCGTATCTGTTAACTTTTAAAAGAAAGAAAAAAAATGAAACATAAATTTATAATATTAGCTTTAGGACTTGGATTTTTAGCAAGTTCCTGCAATGACTTGGACTTAGTTCCATTGTCTGAGGCCTCCACTGAAAACTGGTATTCTTCAGAAGAAGAACTATTGATGGCTGCCAATGAATTCTATAAAATCGGATATTGGAATAAAATGAACCAGGGACTTCTGGAACAAGCCACCGACAACTTCACCTATAGAAATGTGAATCGTTGCAACCTCCTAGACGGTACAGTAAATGGTGATGGTGGAACAGAGAACTGGTATCCAGTAGAGCAATGGCAATCAAACTATAAATGTATAACGATGGCCAATACATTTCTTGAAAAATCTGAGCGCGCCGAAAAGGCTGGTGTCTCTGAAAAAATATTGAATCAATACAGAGGAGAAGCTTACTTTACAAGAGCTTGTAAATATGCAGTACTCGTTTCTTTCTTTGGTGATGTTGTCTGGCTAGATAAGAATATTTACATTGAAGACGCCTTCCAAAAAGGACGTACTCCAAAAAAAGAGATTATACCTTTAATTTACCAAGACTTCGACAAAGCAATTTCTATGTTACCAGTATCTTATACCGGTAACTCGACACAACGTTTCACAAAAGGTGCTGCATTAGCCATGAAAGCACGTTTTGCCCTTTACATGGGTGATTGGGAACTTGCGGCCGAATCAGCTAAAGCGTGTATGAATTTGCAAGCTTATCAATTACATCCCGACTTCAGCGACTTATTTCTGATGAATACCAAAAATTCCATAGAAAGCATTCTTGTATTCCCACGTTCCGTGCAATACAACATTCTATACGATGCTACTGCCACAAAAAATGAGCTGCCTAGAAATGCTGGAGGATACGGTTCGTATGCACCCTCTTGGGACTTGTTGGCTTCGTTCCTCTGTACAGATGGGTTGCCCATTGACGAGTCACCTCTTTTTGATCCCCACAATCCTTTCAAGAACCGTGACCCCCGTTGTACTGCCACCATTGTAGAATTTGGAACCCGCCATTGTAGCTTTGACTTTGATCCTCATCCCGATGCATTAAAAGTAATGAACTACAAAACCGGTAAAATGGTAACCAACCAAGATACCCGTGCCAATGCGCAATACACCTCATTCAATGCATTGCTATGGAAAAAGGGTATTGACGATTCTTGGGTAGATAACAAACAAAAAGTGGAAAGTGACTATATTGAAATACGTTACGCAGAAGTATTGTTGACTTATGCAGAAGCCATGATTGAACTGAACAAGATTGACGAATCTGTATTAGAAGCCATCAATAGTGTACGTGCCAGAGCATACGGAGTGAAATCTTCTGAAACAGACAAATATCCGGCAGTAACAGCACGTGACCAAAAGTCCTTACGCCAGACAGTCAGACTGGAACGTCGCGTAGAGTTTGCTAAAGAAGGACTCCGCTACATGGACCTCATTCGTTGGAAATTGGCAACCAAAGCTCTGAACACCAAGAACTACGGCATTCTATATCCTGCTGACATATTAAGAGACAAAGTTACATCAAAAGGACTGTGGTTCTGGCCTACTACACCACAGATAGATGAAGATGGAATCGCAGACTTCTCTGCTATGGAAAAAGAAGGCTTAATCCAAGTACTTTCCCAGCGCAAATGGGACGAACGGCAGTATTTATGGCCAATCCCCACATCTGAAATCATTATTAATGAAAACATGAAACAGAATCCAGGGTATTAACGGTTAGACATTATAGGTAAAAAGATTGTGAATAAAAGGATAAACAAACTGTAATGAAAGGACTGCCCCTGCAAATTAGAAATCCAGGGCAGCCCTTTTATACCGTTTCCACAACAAAATAAAGAACCGCATATTTATGAGAAGAATTATATTGATTTTAAGTCTACTGTTCTGTAGCCAGCTTATCACAGCCTCCAATCTATTGATAGAAGCAGAAAGCTTTGACCAAAAAGGAGGATGGGTAGTAGACCAGCAATTCATGGACCTTATGGGGTCACCCTATCTAATGGCTCATGGAATGGGGGTCCCGGTTGAGGATGCTTCCACTACCATATCTTTTCCCGAGAGCGGTACATATTATGTATATGTACGTACCTATAACTGGACTTCTCCCTGGCATGATGGCAAAGGACCAGGAAAGTTCACTCTAAAAATCGGTAATAAAAAGCTGCCTATAGTTTTAGGGGATGAAGGCAACCAATGGATGTGGCAACCCGCCGGAAAAATTTCAGTAAAGGCTGGGAATAGTAATCTAACATTAAAAGACTTGACCGGTTTCAATGGCCGTTGCGATGCTATTTATTTTACAACAGAAAAAGAGCAACTACCTCCTAACGAAACTGTACAACTGACAGATTTCCGTAAAAAGATGCTGGATATTCCAGCCGAACCGGAGCAATACTCCTATGATGTGATTGTAACTGGTGGCGGTATAGCCGGTATGTGTGCAGCCGCAACCGCTTCCAGATTGGGATGCAAAGTGGCATTAATCAACGACCGCCCAGTACTTGGCGGCAATAATAGCTCTGAAGTCAGGTTCACTTAGGGGGCAATATCGGAGTAGGCCCCAATTCCGGACTGGGACGTATGATAAGAGAATTCGGACATTCTAAAGAAGGAAATGCCAAACCTGCCGCAAACTATGAAGATGAAAAGAAGGAGCTTTTTATCGCCAATGAAAAGAATATCACCCTTTATGCCAACTACCGTGCCATATCTGTAAAGACCGATGGCAACAGAATAGAATCTGTCATCATCAAGCATATAGAGAATGGAAAAGAAGTGGAACTGAAAGCGCCATTGTTCTCCGACTGTACCGGAGACGGCACCATCGGGTATCTGGCCGGTGCAGACTACAACATGGGACGCGAATCCCGTACCGAATACGGAGAAGAGCTGGCACCGATTCAACCGGACAAAATGACAATGGGTTCATCCGTACAATGGTACTCTGCAGACAAAGGTAAACCTACCCGTTTCCCTATTTTCTCGTACGGTCTGCAATTCAATGAAAAGAAATTGCGAAAAAGTGACGATGGGTGAATGGAAATGGGAAACCGGCATGAACTTCAATCAAATCGACGACTTCGAACGTATACGTGATTATGGCTTAATGGTCATCTATTCTAATTGGAGTTTTCTGAAAAATGAATTAAAGGACAACAAGAAATATAAGAACCGCGCATTGGACTGGGTAGCCTATATTGCCGGGAAACGCGAATCACGCCGATTGTTGGGCGATTATATTCTAAAGCAAGATGATATAGATAAAAATGTCTATCACGAAGATGCCTCCTTCGTCACAACCTGGAGCATCGACCTGCATTTCCCGGATTCGCTCAATGCATCACACTTTCCTGATGCGCCTTTCAAAGCAGCAACCAAGCACATCCATATATATCCTTACGCAGTGCCCTACCGCTGCCTATATTCCAGGAATATCGAGAATCTTTTTATGGCGGGCCGCAATATCAGTGTTACCCATGTGGCACTGGGCACTGTCCGCGTAATGCGTACCACCGGAATGATGGGCGAAGTTGTCGGGATGGCAGCTTCCTTATGTAAAAAGTACAACACCACTCCGAGAGGAGTATATCAGAAACACCTACCGGAATTGAAAGCACTGATGAAAGAGGGAGTAGGAAAAAAAGAAGGGATTCCCGATAATCAGAAGTTCAATGAACAAAAATTATTAAAAAAGCCTCGTATATTTGCCATTGAAAAAAACAAGAAGTAAGAAACACGTTGATACTACAATTTAAGTATTAATAAAACACGCATATCATGAAAAATATTCTAACATTATTATTTGTCCTTTTCGGAGGATATTCGTTACACGCACAAGATACCTGCTACGGTCTTCTGAGAAATGACACTTTAACCATCGGGAACAATTTGGTCGAACGTACCTTTTTGTGGAACGGGGGAAATATCATAACTTACCGCCTGACCGACAAGAGTAATGGAAAATCATGGAAGAACCACAGCCTTACTCCAGATTTCAGAGTAACGAAAAATTTGCCGCAACCATCAAACGGTTCACTCAAAGTAGTTCCCGTAAAAGAGACTAAAATATTTCCCGCTTATCTGAAAGTAGAAGTTTCTTTCAGCCTGGAGAAGCTAGATATAAAACGGGTATATCGTATTTATGATGATTGTCCAGCCATAGCCTGCGACACCTATTTAAGAGGAACAGTAAACAGTATTTTCGGAGGCAGAGAAGTTAGTGCAGCCGACCGGAAGAATATTGAATTCGCCGAAGACATGAAATCTAAAGAAGTAACCGCTGTACTAGACCAGTTCCATTTCCAAGGACAACATTGGCACGCTCGCAGCGTGGAATTTTCCGATGTGACCGACTGGCACAACAACCTGGTTTTCGAGAAAGAGATTATTTCCTATCGCAAACTGGGATATCGCGGCAATCTGCTGTTTGCCTTTAATGGCGAGGACAACTGTGGCATCTTCTTTTTAAAAGAGGCTCCCTGCTCTTCGGTACAATTAGCCTATCAAGGAAAGGATTTTCTGACTGATTTCGGAAAGTTTACAGTAACCGGTCTGGGCATTACCGAGAAAGACGTGACTCCCGACCGTTGGACCAAAACATACGGATGTGTATTGGGAATATACGGAGAAGGTGAACTGAGCCGCCTACAAGCGCTTCGTTCATATCAGAAGAATATACGTACTTACCGGGCCGACCGCGACGAGATGATTATGATGAACACCTGGGGAGACCGTAGCCAGGACTCAAAAGTAAACGAATCCTTCTGTTTGAAAGAACTGGAACGCGCCGCCCGTCTGGGAATCACCCATTTCCAGATTGATGATGGCTGGCAAATAGGTAAAAGTCCTAATTCAGCTGTAGCCCGCGGTTCATTCAAGAACATTTGGAACAATAAAGACTACTGGAAACCCGATCCGCAAAAGTATCCACGTGGTTTGCATCCCATCGTAAAACGTGGCAAGGAATTAGGTATTGAAATCGGTCTTTGGTTCAATCCCAGCATACAAAATGATTTTGCCGATTGGCAGAAAGATGCGCAAGCACTCATCAGCCTCTATCGCGAATACGACATCAAAATATTCAAGATAGACGGGCTCACCATTCCCAGTAAAGAAGCCGAAACAAACCTGCACCGCTTATTCAACAAAGTGCTGGAAGAGACGGACGAGGCAGTGATTTTCAACCTTGATGCGACAGCCAGCCGCCGCGGAGGCTACCACATGTTCAATGAATATGGAAATATCTTTCTGGAAAACCGTTATACCGACTGGCAGAACTACTATCCTTACTGGACTTTGCGTAACCTCTGGATGCTTTCCAAATATGTTCCGGCAGAAAAGCTGCAAATAGAGTTCCTGAACAAATGGAGAAATACGGATAAATATAAAGGAGAAGTCTTCGCTCCGGAAAACTATTCATTTGAATATCTGTTTGCTACGACTTTAGCAGGACAGCCGCTTGCCTGGATGGAAGGTACCAATCTACCCGAGGAAGCATTTACATTACGAGAACATACAGAAGCCTACAAGAAATTTCAGCATGACATGCATTCCGGCACTATCCTACCCATAGGAGATGAACCATCGGGACGCTCTTGGACCGGCTTCCAGTCTCTAAAGAAAGATAGAGGATACTTGATTGTGTACCGTGAAAATCATCCAGAAGGGACTACAGAAGTCGAAACCTGGCTGCCAGAAGGTGTCACAGTAAGATGTATCCCATTGATGGGACACGGCAAAGCGATGACAGCAGTAACCGGAAAGAAAGGAAGGCTGGAAATCTCTCTGCCATCAATCAATGACTATGTTGTCTACAAGTATGAAATTAAAAACAAACGCTAAAATAAAGACTGACATGAAAATCACAAGGAGTATACTCTTAATCGCCTTCTTGATGCTGTTTTACCGAGCCTTCGGACAACCTGCCGAACGGCTGATTCGGATACAGATCACTCCCAATCATACAGACTGGCTATATAAGCCAGGCGAAAAAATAAAATTCAGCATTACGGTACTGAAAAACAACGTACCAATTCCTGACACAGAAATTCGGTACCAGATTTCAGAAGATATGATGAAGCCTCACAAAGAAGGCATATTGCAAGCTGAAAAAGGGACAGCCACGGTGGAAGCCAAAACAATGGAAAAACCTGGCTTTCTCCGTTGCCAAGCCTTTGTTAAATATGGAGGACGTGAATACCAAGGGATAGTAACCGTTGGAATCAATCCAGAAAAATTAAAACCTATCACATCATTGCCCGAAGACTTTCTAAATTTCTGGGAAACAGCAAAACTCCAGGCTCAAAAGACACCAATGGATGTACAAATGACCCTTGTACCCGAACGTTGTACAGAGAAAGTGAATGTATTCCATGTGAATATACAGAATTATGAATCCCATACACGCTTATACGGCATGCTGGCTATGCCTAAAGCAAAAGGTCGATATCCCGCAGTTTTAAAGCTACCAGGTGCAGGAATACGTTCTTATGCCGGAGATGTGGAACATGCTGCCAATGGCTGGATTGTTTTCGAAATAGGAATACACGGTATTCCGGTCAACATGTCAGGACCGGTATATACCAATCTCTATATGGGAGCATTAAAAGGGTACCACACGTTCAATCTGGATAATCGGGATAAATACTATTATAAACGTGTATATCTAGGCTGTGTACGTGCCATTGACTTTATTTATTCCCTACCACAATTCGATGGAAGCAATTTGATAACATTCGGCAGTAGCCAAGGAGGAGGATTGTCCATCGTGACAGCTGGACTTGATTCACGTGTCAAAGGACTGGTAGCCTTTTACCCTGCTCTTTGTGACATGGTCGGCTATATACATAACCGTGCCGGAGGATGGCCACACATGTTTAACAAGCAAGAAAATCAGACTGCAGAAAAGGCAAATACAGCACGTTATTATGACGCAGTTAATTTTGCACGCCAAATAAAAGTTCCCGGATTCTACTCATTCGGATATAATGATATGGTCTGTCCACCCACTACTACCTATTCTGCCTACAATGTAATTCAAGCACCCAAACAAATATTAGTATCCGAAGAAACGGCTCATTATGCCTACCCAGAACAATGGGCAGCCGCATGGAAATGGGTCGCTGATTTCTTTCAACAAAACAAAATAAAAACTATAAGAATCATGAGAATACTTTTTTTTATTACAACACTGCTTTTCATCATCCCGAACATGTTCGGACAAAAGGAATATCGTCTGAACTCACCGGACGGCAAGTTGGAGGTTACCTTATATATAGGTGACCGGATCACTTACGAGCTGACGGAAGAAGGGCATACATTGGTAGCCCCCTCTCCCTTATCAGTACATCTGGATAATGGGACAGTCTGGGGTAACGGCTCCCATCTTAAGAGAGTCAGTCATCGCCAGGCAAATGAGGTGATTCCCTCTCCTTTCTACAAACGCAGTGAAGTAAAGGATGTCTATAATGAAATGACGTTAAGTTTCCGGGAACATTTCAACCTCATTTTCAGAATGTACAATGAAGGAATGGCATACCGGTTCGCAGCGACCGGAAACAGACCGTTCAAAGTTACAAGCGAAGAAGCCGCCTTCAACTTCAACAAGGACTACAAATCGATTGTTCCTTATGTAAAAGATGGCGATAAACAACCGATAGAAGCCCAGTTCTCCAACTCTTTTGAAAACACCTATACACATATAGAGCTATCCAGACTGAACCCCCAAAGACTGATGTTTACCCCCGTAGTAATAGAGCAGGAAAACGGCCGTAAACTTTGTATTGCCGAATCCGACGTGGAGAGCTATCCGGGCATGTTCCTCATCAACAGAAACGGGGGAACAGCACTCACTTCCGCTTTTGCCGCCGTCCCCAAAACAAAAAAACGAAGGCGGGCATAACCAACTGCAAATATTAGTCACAGAACGTGAAAACTACATTGCTTCCTGCCAGCCGAAAGCCAAACTACCCTGGCGCATCATTGTTGTGGCAAGAAATGACAAGGAGCTGGCAGATAACGATATGGTTTATAAGCTGGCTGCTCCATCACGCATGAAAGACATCTCGTGGATACGTCCGGGCAAAGTAGCTTGGGAATGGTGGAACCATTGGGGAATTAAAGGCGTGGATTTCGAAGCTGGAATAAACAATGAAACATATATGCACTATATCGACTTTGCCTCCCGGCATGGCATCGAGTATGTGATTCTGGATGAAGGCTGGGCTGTCAACCTCGAGGCTGACCTCTTTCAGGTTGTACCGGAAATAGATTTAAAGAAAGCTCACGGCCTATGCCAGGCAAAAGAATGTAGGACTCATCCTTTGGGCTGGTTACCATGCCTTTGCCCGCGACATGGAACATGTATGCAAGCACTATTCCGAAATGGGCATCAAAGGATTCAAGATTGACTTTATGGACAGGGATGACCAGGAAATGGTAGACTTCCACTACCGGGCTGCCGAAATTGCCGCTAAATATAAGTTGATGGTAGACTTTCACGGCACGTACAAACCTACCGGGCTGAACCGCACTTATCCCAATGTCATCAACTATGAAGCCGTTCACGGGCTGGAACAGATGAAGTGGAGTGACATCCATACCGACCAGGTAACCTACGATGTCACCATGCCATTCATCCGTATGCTGGCCGGACCGGTAGACTATACACAAGGCGCCATGCACAATGCCAACAAACGGTGTTACCACTCCTCAATGGATACCCCAATGAGCCAGGGAACCCGTTGCCGCCAATTAGCTGAATATGTCGTATTTGAATCACCATTGAACATGTTGTGCGACAGTCCCACCAATTACGACCGTGAAGAAGAATGCACGGAATTCATCGCTACCATCCCTACCGTCTGGGAACAAACAGTAGCCATGAACGGAGAAATTGGAAAATACATCACAATGGCGCGCAGGAAAGGAGATGTCTGGTATGTCGGCTCCCTGACCAATTGGGATGCACGTACTCTGACACTGGACCTTTCTTTCCTCGGTACAGGCAGATGGAAAGCGGAAATGTTTCATGACGGAGTGAATGCCAACCGCCTGGCTTCCGACTACCAAAAGACCGTCACAGACATTCCTGCATCCCGTAAACTGACCGTCAAAATGGCACAAGGAGGCGGATGCGCATTGAAAATATACAAAGAATAATTCATAGGCTTTTTAAACGTTAACTGATACATACGATTTATGAAAATTAAAAGACTAATGATTACTTGTTTGCTCGCAGTGTCTGTACTGGGAGGCAAGTCACAAGCACAAGACTTATTGTCCAATGTTTACGGACGCGACTACCGGCTACTGAATGGGAAGTGGGGAGCCATTGTAGACCTTTATGACCAAGGGGAAAGGATGCAGGTGTACAAAAACAGAAAACCTCAAGACAACAAGCAATTTTATGAATACTCTTTCGACGGAGGTTTGGTCCTGAATGTACCTGCCGATTTCAATTCACAAATGCCCGAATTGAAATTTTATGAAGGGACTGTATGGTACGGACGCTCTTTCGATACCCCAAAGACTGACGGCAAACGTTTGTTTCTCTATTTCGGTGCGGTAAGTTACCGTAGCAAAATATATCTGAACGGGGAAAAAATAGCCAGTCATGAAGGCGGATTCACTCCCTTCCAGGTGGAAATCACAGATAAGGTAAAGCAAAAGGACAACTTCCTGGTGGTGAAAGTCAACAATACCCGCACCACGGATGCCATCCCTGCCATGTCCTTTGACTGGTGGAATTACGGCGGCATCACACGCGATGTAATGTTGGTAAGCGTTCCGCAAAGTTACATCAAAGACCATTTCATCCAGTTGGACAAGATACAATCCAACCTGATTCGTGCCAAAGTAACCTTATCCGAAGCAAAGCCTGGCATTAACGTGCAAGTCGCCATCCCCGAATTGGGTATCAGACAGAACATGACTACCGATGCCAACGGAATTGCCCAGGCCACTATCAAAACCCAAAAAACTGCAACGTTGGTCACCGGATGCTCCAAAGCTGTATGATGTGACCATCACTTCGGAAAGTGACCGGCTCAACGAGCAAATTGGTTTCCGTAACCTTTATGTAAAAGGCGAAGATATCTATCTGAACGACCAGCCCATCTTCCTGCGCAGTATCAGCTTCCACGAGGAAATTCCGCAACGCCGCGGGCGTGCCTTCTCAGAAGCGGACGCAACAATGCTGTTATCCGAAGCCAAAGAGCTGGGTGCCAACATGATTCGTCTGGCACATTATCCACAAAATGAATATACTGTCCGCCTAGCAGAAAGAATGGGATTTCTTTTATGGGAAGAGATACCTATCTGGCAAGGGATTGATTTCAAAAATACCGCTACCCGTGAGAAAGCAGGCAGAATGATTAAAGAGATGGTGATGCGCGACAAAAACCGTTGTTCCGTTGCCTTTTGGGGGATTGCCAATGAAACAGCCACTTCCGCCCCGCGCAATGAATTTCTGAAACACATGAAACAATGTTGCCTGGACATCGACTCAACCCGTCTGATTACGGCCGCCTTCGATTTGGTACGCTTCAACCGCGAAAGCCGGAACTTTGAGATGAATGACTCCATTATCAACATCCTGGACATGGTAGCCATCAACAAATATATGGGATGGTATCATGACTGGCCACTGGCTCCGGACCAGGCTGTCTGGAATGTAGCTCCCGGCAAACCTCTTTTCATTTCCGAGTTCGGAGGCGAAGCGCTCTATGGCAAACATGGCGACGCGGAAGTCAAGAGTTCTTGGAGTGAGGATTATCAGGCACAACTCTACAAGGACAATCTGGAAATGTTCAAGCATATCCCCAACCTGCGCGGAACATCGCCGTGGATTCTTTTTGATTTCCGTTCTCCCTTCCGTTTCCATCCACACCAGGGAGGGGGAATGGAACCGTAAAGGACTGGTTTCCGACCAGGGACAACGCAAAAAAGCATGGTACATCATGCGTGATTACTATAACCAAAAGAAAACAGAACAATGAAGCACAAAATAAAACACTACATGGCTGCCCTCCTCCTGACCTCTATGGTCTGGAGCGGGCATGCCCAAGAAAGAATGAAATGGACTTGTCTGGTGAATGGGCATTCCAGACAGATGTCATGGACTTCCGGAGAGGTTCACTGGACGTACGTTACTGCCATCGCCTGCAGGAAAGCATCGTTCTGCCGGGAATTACAGATGACTATAAAATAGGCTACAAATCTCCTTACCGCCACCTGGATAGGCTGACCCGTGTCTACGAATATATGGGCCCCGCATGGTACCAGCGAGAAATAGAAATTCCTGCGGCATGGAAAGGCAAACGCATTTTCCTCTATTTTGAACGTACACACTGGCTCAGTTCGGTATATGTAGGCAAAGAAGAAGTGAGTAAAATAGACTACATCAGTATTCCCCACAACCACGAACTGACCCAATGGCTACATCCAGGCAAAAAAGAACTGATAACTTTCTGCATAGACAACCGCTACCAGTACGATACCCATAAATGGGACCATGCCCACTCCGAATTTACCCAAATAAACTGGAACGGAGTATTGGGCGAAATTAAGCTGGTAGCTGTAGACCCAGTCTATGTAGATGACATGCAGGTCTATCCGGACATCAAGAACAAAAGCATCAAAGTCAAAATGACTGTCCGCAACTGTACAGAACATACCGCCAGCGGCAAAATATCCTTCCACGTGACAGGAAAGGACTATAGACTACAAAAGGAAGTACCAGTAACAGTGACCGATTCCATTACTTATATCGAGGAAGAAATGTTTTTGGGTAAGGATATCCATTTGTGGAATGAGTTCCATCCCAATCTTTATACGTTGGACTGTAAGCTGACTTCCAGTGTAGATGGCCAATCCTATGCGCATGAGAAAAGCACAACTTTCGGTATGCGCGAAGTAGAGGCTGGTGAGGACCATATCATCCTTAATGGCGAACCCATACACCTGCGCGGTACCGTTGAAAACGCAGTGTTCCCCAAGACCGGCTATGCTCCCGTGGACGATGCCTCTTGGGAACGTGTACTCCGTATCCTGAAAGAATATGGTATGAACCATATGCGCTTCCACTCCTGGTGTCCTCCTGCCGCTGCGTTCCGTATGGCAGACAAGCTGGGTGTCTATCTGGAGGTGGAAATGCCGATGTGGGGTAAAGATGCCCAACCCGATGAGAAGCGCTGGAATTTCTTCCGTCGCGAGCTGCGGGGTATCTTGAAAGAATATGGGAATCACCCTTCCTTCATTCTCTACTGTAACGGAAACGAGATTACCGGTGATTTCAGTTTCATAGAAGAGCTTACCGCCACGGCCCGCCAGTTGGATAACCGCCGTCTATACAGCGGTTCCACAGCCCGCACACGTGTCAAATCAGACCAGTTCTACATTACCCATCAGACTACCAAAGGACACATGGCTATCTACGAAGGACGTCCTTATACAAACTGGGACAAAAACAAGGAACTGGGAGTAGGCCTGCCCATCATCTCGCATGAATCCGGACAGCGGTGCATCTATCCCAATTTCGAGGAAATAAAGAACTTCACCGGCCCCGTACAAGCGCGTAATTTCGAGATATTCCGTGAACTGCTGAACAAAAACCACATGCTCGACCAAGCACATGACTTCTTCCGTGCTTCTGGAGCCTTGACCGCCATAGAGTACAAGGATGTCATAGAAGCCCAGTTGCGCACTTATCTGAAAGGCGGTTTCCAATTACTGTCTCTGAATGATTTTACCGGACAAGGATATGCACCGGTAGGCATTCTCGATCCTTTCTGGAATACCAAAGGGCTCATCACACCGGAAAAGTGGCGCGAGTTCTGTGCACCGACTGTTGCGTTGCTCCGTTTCGACAAACGCGCACTTTACAATGATGAAGTATTTGAAGGAAAAGCGGAAATATACAATTATGGACCTGCCCTATTGAAAAACGCAAAAATCAATTGGAGTATCACCGACAGCAACGGTAAAACCCTTAAGAGCGGAAAACTGAAAACACAAACTGTCGGAAAGAACGGGGTATTTCCACTTGGCAATTTCAGTTATGCATTGGACAATATCACTGAACCACAGAAGCTGACGGTCCATCTTTCTGTTGCACACGTAAAAAACAGCTGGGATATCTGGGTATATCCCCGTCATAGCAACTTAATGCAGTCCACTAGTGAAGTGCTCTACACCACAGTATTCGATGAAAAAGCAAAACAACACCTTGCCGATGGCAAGAAAGTGGTACTCTGCCCCAAACCTTCCAAAGTAAAAGGTCGTAAATCCGTGTTCCACAATCACTTTTGGAATCCGATAATGTTCAAATGGCCTCCTATGACCATTGGCTGTCTGATTCATGACGACCAGCCTATATTCGAGCATTTCATAACTTCCTACCATACTGACTGGCAGTGGTGGGACATTCTGGAAAATGCCAAGGTTATTGAGATGAAAGATGCTCCGGCAGCACTGCGGCCTTTCATACAAGTAATAGACCATTACGACAATAATGAAAAGCTCGGTATTGGTTTCGAAGCAAAAGTGAAGAAAGGCAGTCTACTGGTACTGGCCGTAGATACCCAGAAAAACATCAACGAACGTCCTGCCACCCAGCAATTGCTGGAAAGCATTGACCGCTACGTAAAGAGTGACAAATTCGCTCCACAAATTACCGTTGACGAGTCCTACATTGAATCATTCTTAAAGAAATAAATAAAGGAAATATGATGAAATTATTCTTGCTTTGGGCTCTTTTGTTGCTGCCGGTCGGACCGGCAGCAGCACAAGAGATAAAAATGTCACAAACAGCTCCATTGGAACAAGTTTATGGAGAAACTGTAGAAGATGATGCCTTACTGCCCATGAATGAACTGGATATGGATTTTGGCTATGCCCTCTATGAGACAACCGTTGATGTGGAAGAGGAGAATCCCACACTAACTATTGAAAACGTACGGGATTATGCTGTGGTCTATGCAGACGGCAAACTGCAAGGATATTTAAAAGATAGCAGTAAAAGCTTGAAAACCAATCTACCGATAGGTATACACAAACTTAGTATCTATACTGAAAATATCGGACGTATTACCTATGGTCCTGAAATTCTGGACAATTCAAAAGGTATCTACGGCAGCATAACATTGGGAAAGACAGATTTAGAAGGCTGGAAGATGACCCCATTGGAAATTAAGGAATGCGATGTGGCCGGAATAACTTTCAAAGAAGGTACCTCCTCCATCCCTTGCTTCCGTAAAGGTGGTGTCACAGTAAGCAATCCGGCACAAGAGACCTTTCTTGACGTGTCTGGCTGGGGAATGGGAGAAGTCTGGATAAACGGGCAATACTTGGGTGCCTACTGGGAAGAAAATGCAGAAAAGACCCTGGAGATACCTGCTGGTGCTCTGATAGCAGGTAATAATGAAATAGTGGTATTTGAACTAAAAAATAACGAACAAGCTTCCATGACACTAACCGATAAGCCTATTTTCAAATAAGCCCTTGCATGTACTTGTTTATATTCCTTAAAAAAACGACCTTTGTGTAGGAGCAGATTCCGAAAAACGTGTCTTATTTAATGAGAATAGCATAATTATATATATCATGAAGAAACTAACATTTATCAGTTGCCTCCTTTTAAGTGGTTGCCTGGCCGGAGCAATGGCTGCAAACAAAAAGCAACCCATCTACAAAGATGCCAAAGCTCCCATTGAGGAGCGTGTAAATGACCTGGTCAGCAGAATGACACTGGAAGAAAAGGTACAACAACTCAACCAGTACACTTTGGGGCGGAATAACAACGAGAACAATCGTGGTGAGGAAGTAAAAAAAATTCCTGCCACATTAGGCTCCCTCATTTATTTTGATGAAGATGCCAATCTGCGTAACGAGGCTCAGAGAAAAGCAATGGAAGAATCACGTCTGGGTATCCCCATCCTTTTCGGATACGACGTCATCCACGGGTTCCGTACCATTTATCCCATCTCTTTGGGACAAGCATGTTCTTGGAATCCCCAATTGGTAGAACAAGCATGTGCCGTTGCCGCCCAGGAAGCACGCATGTCCGGGGTAGACTGGACTTTTTCCCCTATGATTGACGTGGCAAGAGACGGACGCTGGGGACGTGTTGCAGAGGGCTATGGCGAAGACCCTTATACCAATGCTGTATTCGGTGTCGCATCCATCAAAGGATACCAAGGTGAAGACATGTCCGACAGCAAGCGAGTAGCCGCCTGCCTTAAACATTATATCGGATACGGCGCTTCTGAAGCAGGACGTGACTATGTTTATACGGAAATCTCCAATCAGACTCTGTGGGACACCTATATTCCTCCCTATGAAGCTGGCGTAAAAGCCGGTGCCGCTACTTTAATGAGTTCATTCAATGACATCAGCGGCACTCCCGGAAGCGCCAACCATTACACGATGACAGAAATTCTGAAGAACCGTTGGAAACACGACGGCTTTGTTGTTTCAGACTGGTCTGCAGTACCGCAACTTATTGACCAGGGCCATGCTGCCGACCGCAAAGAAGCTGCCCGTCTGGCTTTCAACGCCGGCCTGGAAATGGACATGATGGGGCATTGCTATGACAGGCATATGGCAAAGCTGGTGGAAGAAGGTAAAATAAGCATGCAACTGGTGGACGATGCAGTAAAACGCGTGCTCCGTATCAAATTCCGCCTTGGACTTTTTGACAATCCCTACACCCCGACATCTACAGAAAAAGAGCGCTTCCTCCTTCCACAAAGCCTGGCTATTGCAGAGAAACTGGCAGAAGAGAGCATTGTTCTACTGAAGAATGAAAACAAGGTACTCCCTCTGGCAAACGGGAACAAGCCAACTATCGCCGTCATGGGGCCTCTGGTAGAAAACTATGCCGAGCTCCTGGGGTCATGGTATGGACATGGACATGCAGAAGATGTCCTCCCCATCAAAAAGGCGCTGGATGCAGAATTTGCAGGCAAGGCTGAACTGATTTATACCGAGGGTTGTGATTTCGACGGTAACGACACTTCCAAATTCAGTGAGGCACTGGCTGTAGCCCGGAAAGCAGATGTCATTCTACTCTGTATGGGTGAAAAGAAAAAGTGGAGTGGCGAAAACGCATCGCGTTCCATCATAGAACTGCCTACCATTCAAGAGGAATTCATTGCTGAAATGAAGAAAGCAGGCAAACCGATTGTTCTGGTACTGGCTAACGGACGTCCTTTGGGACTCTCTAAAGTGGAACCTCTCTGTGACGTCATCGTTGAAATGTGGCAACCGGGAGTACCTGGCGGTAAACCATTGGCAGGTGTCTTGTCCGGCCGGGTAAATCCTTCGGGCAAGCTTTCCATTACTTTTCCACGTTCCACCGGACAGATTCCAATCTATTACAATCAGCGCAAAACAGCCCGTCCACAAAGTGGCAAATATCAAGACCTCCCCTCTACCCCACTGTATGAATTCGGATACGGCTTGAGTTATACCACCTTTAATTATGGTAATATCAACTTGCCCAAAGAAACCATCAGACGCGGTGAAAAGTTGGTAATGGAAATCCCAGTCACCAATGTAGGCAAACGTGACGGTGCAGAAGTGGTGCATTGGTTTATCTCAGACCCATTTAGCACGATTACCCGTCCATGCAAAGAGTTGAAGCACTTCGAAAAACAACTAATTAAAGCAGGTGAAACACATATATTCCGCTTTGAAATAGACCCGATGCGTGATCTTGGTTTTGTAAATGCCAATGGTGAACATTTCCTTGAGAATGGAGAATATTATGTAATAGTGAAAGACCAGAAAGTAAAATTCATGGTTATAGATTAATCTTCTTTTTATATTGCAGGCCATCCTCCTTTCATCATTCTAAAAGACAGATGGCCTGCGATTTCTATTTTAGAACAAATAAGTATACTGTTCTCCTAAAAATTTCTTGATATGCTTCAAGGCTTTGGTTATTTGGGCCTCCACCGTCTTGACAGAAATCCCCATTTCCCCGGCAATTTCTTGATTAGTCTTCCCTTCCTCCCTACTTTTGCGATAAACCTGCCCACATTTGTCCGGAAGGGAACAAACAGCTTCTTCAATCAATCGGTTCAGTTCTTCCATCTCCACCGAAGTATCAGCAGCAAGAGCATATCCATATTCTTCTCCTCCCTCGATGGGAACCGTATCCTTTTCATCGCGTAAAGCATTCAGGCAACGATTACGTGCAGACTGGAAAAGATAAGCCTTGAATGAGATTTTAAGAGTCAAATCGGCCCTACCCTCCCACAAATTCATAAAGATAGAAAGGGCCAGTTCTTCTATCTCCTGCTTGTCTCTCAGATAAAGGGACATGAAGCGGCAGAGTGAAACAAAATAAGTATCGAAAAGGTGCTTGAAAGCCTTCTCGTCATCTTGTTTGATTAACTGTAACAATAGGATATCATCTTCTGCAGGCATATCGAAGTTATATTAGATAGGGCTTCTTGAGTGGCAAAGATACTAATATTATTCGTTCCTCGAAATTTATTAAAAAAATAATTGGAATTGGAATAAGGGTTAAACTCAAGTGATGTGTCATATAAGTGAAGGCCTATAAAAACATCGTGATCATGAAAAAAAGTGTTCCTTGGAATTTAATCATTCCTAAGTTGAAACAGGAAATTTCCGCAGACGAAGAGCGGCAATTGGAGACTTGGTTACGCAGCAGTAACAACGAAGCGTTATTCAAGGAATTGCAACTGTTATGGGAAAAAATTCAGGCAAATGTAGAAAACTACACGCCCAATACCGAATATTATTGGAATGAACTTGTCAACCGTATGCACGCCAGCGAGCCTAAGCAGACTGAAAAACCTGCAAAGAAACGCTTCGAACTGAAACGGATATACCGCTACGCAGTAGCTGCATGTATAGCTGTTGCCATCGGTTGCTCATTCTACATAGGATTCCTTAACGGACAGCCTGAAGCCATGCCGCAGTTATACTCTAATTTGTCGGGTAAGTCTAAGGTTCTCCTTCCTGACGGAAGCGAAGTATGGATGCATACAGAGACCTCTTTGCAATACGGATCACAAATGAATAAGGATGAGCGTATCGTAAATGTAACTGGTGAAGCTTACTTCGATGTAGCACACGATGCTGACAAACCTTTTATCGTGCAGACAGAAGGTATGCGTATCGTAGTTCACGGAACCAAATTCAATGTCGATGCATTCCCCGGTTCGGAAAATACATTGGTGAGTTTGGTAGAAGGGTCCGTCTCTTTGGAAACCGAGACAGAGAACCGTTTCCTCAAACCGGGCGAAACAGCTACTTTTAATCGGAAAACCCTGACACTTAAGGTAGAAAAAGATGATGTACATTTTGCCTCTTCGTGGGCAAATACACAACTCGTATTCAGAAACCGTTCATTGGGAGACATTTGCAAACTGCTTTCTAAATGGTATCGGGTAAAGATAGACGTGGATCCTACATTATCCAATAAATATTTCTATACGTTTACGTTGCGTAGCGAACCGCTGGACGAAATACTCCGCATCATGGCACGCATCCAACCTATGAAATATACCTTTAACGAAGAGAATGAGTTGACAATTTCGTTTGCAGACACAAAACAAAAAGTAAAATGAAACAGTAACAAAATTAAAAACTTATGCCAAACAAACAAATGAGAAATGCACATTATTTAATAATTAACGAAAAGTAAACACCTACATTAATCTTTAAATTTAAGACAATTATGGATATAAGAAAACAACTCATCATTCTTATACTGGTACTTCTATGTGCCCCGGTTTCTGCACAAAAGAAAGAGAAACTGATCACACTGAAGTTCACAAATATCCCATTATCAGAGGCTATGCCAAAAGTGGAAAAGCAAAGCGGATACACTTTCTTCTATGAATCGCAGCAAATAGACATCAAACAGAAAGTCAGCTTGAATGTTAAGAATGAAACTATTAATAAGACAATAGCAGCCTTATTGAAAGGGACCAATGTTAAATTTGAAATCGACGCAACACACATTATTTTATATACCGGAAAGAATAACAAGGCAATATCCGGACAACCACAGAACATCTCTGGTACAGTAATTGACGAAAGTGGTGAACCGATTATCGGAGCAAATGTCATGGTGGAAGGAACCAGTACTGGTGTCATTACAGATCTTGACGGAAAATACACAATCAACGCACCGGCAGGGAGTAATCTCAAAATCTCCTATATCGGTTATGTGACACAGACTGTAAAAGCTGGTAGAAACAGTACCGTAAAGTTAGTGGAAGACAGTAAAACACTGGCAGAAGTCGTGGTAATCGGCTATGGTACACAGCGTAAGTCCGACCTGACCGGAGGTCTGGTATCAGTAGACCAGAAGAAGCTGAACATGATAAATAGCAGTAACTTGATGGACCGTCTTGCAGGACAAATCCCGGGCTTAAGCGTAACTACTGGTGATGCGAAACCGGGTGCAGACCAAACCCTCCGTGTACGTGGTGAAAACTCATTAAGTGCTGACAATGCACCGCTCATCGTATTGGACGGTATTCCTTACAACGGTTCTTTGAGTGATATTGACCCAAACATCATCGAAAGCCTTAGTGTCTTGAAAGATGCTTCCGCAGCAGCTATCTACGGCTCACGCGGTTCCAATGGTGTCATCTTGATTCAATCAAAGAAAGGCAAGAAAGGTGCACCCCAAGTTACATACAAAGGGCAGTTCAGAATGTCGCAACCCCAACAGACCATTGATGTGATGACTCCAGACGAATACATCACATTTAAACAAGACATTGCACGCCTGAAAGATGGATGGAGCGGTGACCAATTGGCTCCTGAGAATATTCTGAGTGCCAGCGAACTTATAAATTACAAGAAAGGCGTTACAAACGACTGGCAGGACTATATTTTCCGCAATGCATTTACCATGGAACATCAAGTAGGCATTTCCGGAGGTACTGAAAGCACCACTTATATGGGGGCAGTTTCCTATCTGGATCAAGAAGGTGTAGTCTACAACTCCGCCATGAAACGTTACAATATCAATTTGAGTGTCACACAAGTATTAAATAAATGGCTGACTATCGGTATACAGACCCAATTTATTCAAAGAGATGGCGGTGGTATAACCCCGAATATTGAACATGCTGTAAAGCAAAGTCCTTATGGTATCTACAAAGATGAAAACGGCAAGTATTATGAAGAACCTATGGACCAATCCCTGATTATTAACCCGATGGCCAATGTCAATGCCGACCAAGATCAAACAAGACGTAACTTCTTCATCAACACCTATGCTGACATTCTGTTGCCGGTAAAAGGTCTTTCAGCCCGTACAACCTTTGGTTACAACTATCGTAGCGACTTTACCGGCACATACTATGGCCGTGACACCAAAGACGGTAGAACAGCCAGCGGAAAAGCCAGCATCAACAATGAACACTACTGGGATTACACTTGGGAAAATCTGCTCAAATATAATCGTGAATTTGGCAAGCACCGTTTCGACGCTACAGGTTTGTTCAGTGTACAACAAACTCAGAAAAAGACTTCCAAGTCAAGTGCCGAAAGTTTTGTAAACGATGATTCCAGTTATCATAACATCAATGCAGGTGAGAAAAATAAGACTGTAGGATCCGGTTTATCAGAAACCTCGATGTTGTCTTATATGCTTCGCTTGAACTATTCATATGCAGGGAAATACATGCTGACTTTGACCGGACGTTCCGACGGTTATTCTGCCTTCGGTGCAAACAACAAGTATGCATTCTTCCCGTCAGTGGCTGCTGCATGGAACATTGCTTCCGAAAGTTTTATGGAAAATGCACAAAACTGGCTGGACCAATTGAAGCTCCGCGTATCTTATGGTTCTAACGGTAACCAAGCCATCAACCCCTATCAGACATTGGACCGTCTGCACCTCACAAACTATATCTGGGGTGACGGTGGAGCAGGTGTCAACGGTGCTTATCTGGCCAACGACGGTGTCGGAAATCCGAATCTAAAGTGGGAAACAACCCAAACATTCAACGTCGGTATCGACTATTCATTCTTCAACGGCCGTATCAACGGTAACATTGAAATGTATGTCGCCAACACAAAAGACTTGCTGATGAAACGTACTGTTCCTATCATGAACGGCTATAAAACCATTTGGGATAATGTGGGTAAAACACGCAATAAAGGTGTTGAATTTACCTTGAACACCGTCAACATACGTAATAAGGACTTCGAATGGAGCACCGGAATCATCTTTTCACTGAACCGTGACAAGATTGTAGACCTACGTGGTGACAAAAAAGATGATATCACCAATAAATGGTTCATCGGCAAACCCTTGCGAGTTTACTACGACTATGACGTCGACGGCATCTGGCAGGAAGGTGACAAATTCACCTATACCGCAGCAGACGGTACAGAAAAAGAGATCCAAAAAGGTGCCAAACCAGGTTCTGCCAAAGTGAAAGATGCAGACGGAAACGGTTATATTGACTCCAATGACAAAGTTATCATCGGTTCAAAGAATCCAAGCTTCCTCATGTCTATGAGCAATACATTGACTTACAAGAACTTTTACTTGTCATTCCTACTGAATGGAACCTTCAAAGTTACACGTGAGCTGAACGAAGCCAATATCGGAAGTTGGAGTTACAACTTATACAACTATCTGCATAATGCCGATTACTGGACACCGGAACACACCAATTCCAAATATGCTTCTCCAGCATATAACAACTTCGACGGACACAGCTATTACAAAGACTTTACATACGTCCAAATAAAGAATATCACTTTAGGATACAATTTTGAAAAGAATTTTGTAAAGAAATTGGGACTGAGCGGTTTGGGAGTCAATATCAGTGTGGAGAATCCTTATACATTCTGTGACATACGCAGCGTATTGAACTATGACAACAGTTGGTTTGCCTCTTACCCGACTGCACGTTCCTACGTACTTGGACTGAACTTATCATTCTAAACTTACTTAAATATATATACAATGAAAAATTATATATCAAAAGCAACTCTAGCTCTGTTAGTAGCTCTGTCTGCTACCGGTTGCTCTGACTTTCTGGATGAGAAACTGAAAAGTGAACTGGCTCCGGACAACACATATACAAGTTCCTATGGTTTCGAAGTAGGTTCTACCGGACTTTATGCCGAAGCACGCTCTGAATACAACACTTGGGGTGAAAACGGTGCCTTCATGCACAATGCCGCTTGCCCTTACGAAGCATTGCAGATTGCCACTGACCTTGCTACCATGGGTACCAAAGACGGTTCTATCCAACCGTTCGGTTTCTTGACATTAACTCCAAATACCGGTATTGTAGGCTCCTACTGGAACTGGGCTTATAGTCTGATTGCAGGAGCCAATGAGATGTTGAAATACTCGGAAATAAACACGAACTGGGATAATAGCACAGACAAGGCGCTCTATCAGGCAGAATCACGTTTTTTCCGCGCCTATGCATACCGTACATTGGTTTATCTGTATGGAGACGTTCCTTATGTAGACAAGATTCAAGATCAGTTCAGAATCGATTTTACCCGTACACCGAAGGAAGAGGTTATTGCCCACATGGTAGAAGACCTTCAGTTTGCTGTCGAGAACCTGCCTACTGACCCTGATGCCGTAAAAGTCGGCAAGCTGACCAAATGGGCGGCAGAACACTTACTAAGTGAAGTTTACTTGATGCAGGGTGATTATGCAAAGGCTGAAACTGCCGCAGAGAATGTCATCAACAGCGGATATTTCCACTTGATGGAAGACCGCTTCGGTGAAAAGGCAAAAGCAAACGGCGATGTGTTCTCCGACCTATTCGTTGAAAACAATCAAAATCGCACATCCGGCAATATGGAAAGCATTTGGGTCATGCAGTTTGAATATAACACTACTGGTGGCGGTACAAATTCCGATGACTGGACACGCCGTGCCTGGGAACCCAAATACTTCGAAATTACCGGTTTTGTTTTGGCAGACTCACTGGGTGGCCGCGGCTTGTCGCAATTGGTACCAATGAAATGGTGGATTGGAGAAGATACCGGTTTCTTTGATGAAGAAGACATTCGTAATTCCGAATACAACATCAAACGTAACTGGTATTACAACAACGAGAACATGCCCGACCTTTATGGTAAAAAAGCCACGATTACAGACGAAACATGGTTTACCACCTTCCGTCTTTATCCGGCTCTGACAAAATTCTTCTATGGCCGTTCCGAAAACCTTTCTTTGACCGGTTCCTACCGTGACCGCATGAAGTTCCGTTTGTCCGAGACTTATCTTTTACTCTGCGAAGCAAGGTTGGGGTTGAACGATATTTCAGGTGCCCGCGAAGCAATCAATGTTGTACGCCGTCGCGCACATGCTCCTGAAATTACGGACAGTGAAATGACCATGGACTTCTTGCTGGACGAACGTATCCGCGAGTTGGTAGGTGAAGAATCACGCCGCTTTACCTTATGCCGTACCGGCAAATTATTGGAGCGTACCCGCAAATACAATACAGAATCGGGGCCCGTTATGCGTGATTACCACACATTATGGCCGATTCCTCAGAGCATAATCGATTCAAATACGGGTGCAGAATTCCCGCAAAACGAAGGATATTAACAGCACAAAGACAAAATAAAACACGAATAAAGGTAAAAAGATAGTTTTCAAGATTCTCATAAAGGGAATTGTCCGCGTCCATTGAGAACAAAGGCAATTCCCTTAATTTTATCAATAAACAATCATGAAGATACACAGACAATTAACAGCAGCAGCCTTTCTGTTTATCAGTATGGCAATCATGGCACAAGTGCCATTCAGCAAAAAGGAAGTAAAAGAGAAAATGAAGCAAGTGGCAGACTGGCAAATTTCCAATCCTAACACTGCCCACGAACACCACGACCTGGATTGGACCAATGGAGCACTTTATGTAGGTATGGTAGATTGGGCTAAACTGGCAGAAGAGGAGTACAATGACGGCACCTACTATCAATGGCTCTATAAAATAGGAAGACGAAACTGCTGGCAACCCCATCAGCGGTTGTACCATGCAGACGATATAACCGTTTCCCAATCATTCATTGACTTATACCGTAAATATAAAAAAGAGGAAATACTGACTCCTACCCTGGCACGTACGGAATGGATTGTCAACCATCCATCCAACGGTACATTCAAACTGGAGTATGGTGACAACAAAACCCTAGAACGCTGGACCTGGTGTGATGCCTTGTTTATGGCCCCCCCGGTTTATGCCAAGCTATACCGTGAAACCAACAACCGGAAATACCTCCAATTCATGGACAATGAATACCGGGCTACCTACGAATACCTATTCGATAAGGAAGAGAACCTTTTCTACCGCGATTGGCATTATTTCGGTAAAAAAGAAGCCAATGGCAAAAAGGTGTTCTGGGGACGTGGAAATGCCTGGGTACTGGCCGGTCTGGCAGAAGTATTGCAGGAGTTGCCCAAAGGCTTGATGGAACGCGCTTATTACGAAGAACTGTTTATCCGGTTATGCACACGTATCGCCGGATTGCAGAACGAAGACGGTTATTGGCATGCCAGCCTTCTGGATCCGGCTTCTTATCCTTCTCCCGAAACCAGTTCCACCGGTTTCTTTGTATATGCGTTGGCATATGGCGTAAATGCGGGACTCTTGAATGAAGACGATTTCATGCCAGTCATCATAAAAGGCTGGAAGGCACTGACCGATGCTATAGATGCAAGCGGTAAACTTGGCTGGGTACAGCCTATCGGTGCCGACCCCCGTAAAGTGACGCGTGACATGACAGAAGTTTACGGTGTCGGTGCGTTTCTTGCAGCAGGATGCCAGATATACAAGATGGCTGTAGATACGGAAGCTGATTATATAAAAATCTGGCCAGACAGAAAAACCATGCAGGGAAACCCTTTAAGTGGTTGGGTTGTTTATGCAAATGAGAATGTCAGCGATGACTTCTGGAAGAAATACGACCATATCTATGTACCGGAAAAAGGAACAACCGTGAAAATCTCCGATTATGCACGCACACTCTATATCCGTACGCATTGGAGTACCTTCAATCCCGCCGAAGGAGTCTACGGCTGGGATACCAACGAAAAGTTGAAAAAAGTAATTCAAGGGGCACTCGACAGAGGTATGCGTCTCTCTTTCCGTGTAGTTGTCGACAGCCGCGACCGAAAAAATGAAGCCACTCCGGCCTATGTATTCGATGCAGGAGCCAAATACTATACAGACAATGGAAAACGCTCTCCCTATCCTGATGACCCTATCTTCCAGGAGAAATATGCAAAGTTCATAGAAGCATTTGCCCAAAAATACAATGACCCTGACCTGGTGGAATTTATAGACGGCTACGGTCTTGGCAAATGGGGTGAGGCACACACTATGAAGTACATTGACCCCAAGAACCGGGAAGCTGTGTTCAATTGGATTACAGACCTCTACGTCAAACACTTCACCAAAGTACCTTTAGTTATCAACTACCATCGTTGGATGGGTGCAGGCAAAGACTGGGCAGGTGAGGAGAATTTTGATCCCGATAGTAAACGCTTGTTGGACAGCGCTTGCGAGAAAGGCTTTTCCTTACGTCATGATGCTTTCGGAATGAGAGAGTATTACGGCCAGTGGGAGCGAAACTATGTGAAACCTTGGATTATGAAACGCCCGGTTCTACTGGAAGGTGGATGGATTGTGAGCAAGCACCCTTATCACAATGACCCGAGCGGTTACAAAACAGCCAAAGATGTGCGTATCGGAGAATTTGAAGACGGTCAGGAAGCTCATGTCAACATGATGGATTTCCGTGTAGGAGACGAAACCATGAGTTGGTTCCGTGATGCCTATCCTTTGGTTGAGCGTTTCATCTCCGAAGGAGGTTATCGTTTATATCCCGATTCCATTGTAGTTCCCAAAGAAATGAAGAGTGGTTCAAGAATAAAGATAGTACATCGCTGGAACAACTTAGGCTGGGGATATTGCCCAACCAATATACCACAATGGAACCAAAAGTATAAAGTAGCTTTCGCATTATTGAACCAAGACAATCAAGTAGTCTACTCTTATCTGGACAACAATACTGATTTATCCGTCTGGATAAAAGGCTATCCCACTTCCTATGAGTTCACTCCCAAACTTCACGGGGTAAAAAAAAGGAACCTATACCTGGGCAGTAGCTTTAGTCGATACAACCAAAGGCAATGGAAGCAATGTTAAGGGGCTGGATATCTCTGCCAAGGGAACCTTCACTAATTCTGGTTGGTTAAAACTGTCAGAAGTAACTGTAAAATAAATAAGACACCCCATCGACTTTATAAACAAGAGGCTGAATTCAATCTTGAATTCAGCCTCTTGTTTATAAAGTCCAATCCATCTATTTCTTTTGCGGCAACCCCTTCAGCAAGTGGTCCACCGCCGCTTTCAGCTGTGCATCTTCTCCCTTCAAAACAGCTTCCGGTTCATTATAGACCAGGATATCAGGCTGCAACGTGCGGTTCTCCAGATAGTTGCCCTGCATATCCATGCAGCCTACCTGCGGAATACCGAATACAATACTTGGATCGATCTGGCTTTCCCACCAGACAGCCGTCATGGTTCCTGCCACGGGAGCACCTATCAGCTTACCGATACCCAACGTCTTGTACACAAAAGGAGTACCGTGGGCATTGCTGTAATTATCCTCGCAAACCAGCATACACGAAGGTTTCAGCCATCTGTCAAAAGGATCGCTGCCGATGTACTGGCCACGCGGCACAAAGCGTTCATACTCCTTGCCGCTAAGTAACGTCGCTACTTGTTCGTGCAGCCACCCGCCTCCGTTATGGCGGGTATCCACCACAACAGCCTCTTTCTTACGACTGCTTTCGCTCAACAAATCGGAGTAAATCTTACGGAAGCTCGGACTATCCATACCTTTGATGTGAATATAAGCAATGCGTCCACCGGAATATTCATCCACCTTCTTGCGGCAGTTTTCCACCCAGCGCTTATACAACAGCTCATTCTGGGCACCGTAAGATATGGGCTTCAAGGTTTCTTCAAACCGCTTTCCGGTAACAGGATCATAGACCGAGAGAATCACCTTGCGGCCTGCCTTACCTTCGAGTAACGGGAAATAATCAGCGCCAGCCTTAATGGCAACACCATCCACTTTCTCGATAATACAGCCCGGCTTGACATCCGTCTTTTTCTTCGTTAATGGACTCTGAGCTATAATTTCTTTAATCTTCAATCCATCGCCCGCATAAGCTTCATCATAGAACACTCCCAAAGCAGCCGTAGGAAGTGCTGCGCCCGAAGCATAATAACGCGCTCCCGTATGAGAACCGTTCAATTCACCCAGCATCTCACTCAGCATTTCCGCAAAATCGTAGTTATTGTTGATATACGGCAAGAAGCGCTTATAAGTTTCTTTGTATCCATTCCAGTCCGTACCTTGCAAGTCTGCCACATAGAACTTATCATTTACCTGCTGCCAGATGTGGTCGAAGATATATTCACGCTCACCATAAGGGCGGTAATCGAAGAAAGCCTCAAATTCAATTGGAGAAATCTTGCTGCCTTCAATCTCTATCTTCTTCATTCCGTCGCGGGCACAAAGGAAGATATTCTTCCCTTCCTTGTCAGGCTGCAAAGCGCCTGCACCTACTTTCTTCAAAAGAACTTTTGTAACATTCTCTTTCAGATTGTGTTCCCAAAGATCGTACCCATCCTCGAAAACAGAAAGATAATAGAGTTTATCCCCTTTAGCAGAAAGCATGGCATCTGCCATATGCGAGGAGTTGACGGTCAGGCGTACAATACGGTCAAAGCGGTTTGCGAGGTCGAACTTTAACGGCTCTACCTTTTTCTCCTTATCTTTGTCGGCATCCCCTTTTTTCTTCTTGGCATCCTTTTCGTCTTTCTTCCCGGCTTTTTCCTTCTCTGCCTTCTCCGCTTCCTCGAGTAAAGCGGTTTCTTCCTTATTCATCAAAAAACGGTCGTATGCTTCAGCATCAAAGAACATGATATAAGTATCGTCTTCGGCTCCCCAACTGCCGTGGCTGCGATACCCCGCACGGTCACTGGTCCAAATCATGGCTTTTCCACCCAATACCCATTTGGCATTGCCATCGTTGTATCCGCTCTCGGTCAGGTTCACCATTTCACCCTTGCCATCGGCATTCAGCAGCACAACATCTTTGTTGTTCCATCCACCTACACCGATATAGTCCGAAAGAATCCATTTGCTGTCCGGACTCCACTGAAACCACTGGTCACCGTCCGAATAAGAGTATTGATACTTGCCATCCATAACGGTACGCACATCCTTTGTCTTCAAATTGATGACACGGATGGTGCTGCGGTTTTCGAGAAAGGCAATCTCTTTACCGTCAGGGCTGTATTGGGGTTGGAAAGAAGCGGCATCCGAGTTTGTCAAGCGTTCTTCCTTCAGCTCTGTGGCATAGGTAAACAGCTTTTCATCCTTACGCACAATCGTCGAAGTGTAAAGTTGCCAAAGCCCGCCACGTTCGGAAGCATAAACCAGTGTCCGCCCATCGGGGGCAAAGTCTACGGTACGTTCCTGACAAGGAGTATTCGTTATCTGCTTCGTAGTCTTATATTCCACTGAAGTGACGTAGACATCGCCGCGCAAAACGAAAGCCACTTCCTTACCATCCGGAGACACTGCCATTTCCGTGGCACCGCTACTCTTAATCTGGCGGATAATATCCTTGTCGTTTCTGTCGGAAACAATGCTGATGTTCACCTTTTGCGCTTCTCCACCGGGAAGCAGGGTGTAAATCTCACCATCAAATCCATAGCACAACCTTCCGTCCGTAGCGGCACTGAGATAGCGTACCGGATTTTTGGTATAGTGCGTCAACTGCACGGCCTTCGCATCTCCGGGAGTACGTCGGTAGATATTGAAAGAGCCGTTTTCCTCACTCAGATAGTAGAATGTTTTTCCATCAGGAGCCCAAACCGGTTCACGGTCTTCTCCTCCGAAAGTGGTCAGCTGGCGGTACTGCGGTTCTTTTCCCGGAGTATACATCCAGATGTCACGGGCAATGGGCGATACGTGATGTTTACGCCAGTAGTCCTCGTAACCTTTCTTATCTTGATACAACATCGCTCCCTCCTTATTGATGGAGATGCACTCCATAGGCATGGACGAAATCATCGTCGGGCGCCCTCCCTCCACTGATACTCGATAGACCTGATTGAACTGCCCGTTAGAGGGAAAGACAACAGCCTCGGCAGACGGCATGATGCCCGCAGAGAACAAGACATGTCCGGCATCTGTAAAAGCAAGCGGCGTTTCGCTTCCCGAGTGGGTAGTCAGCCGTCGTGGTTCGCCTCCGTCTTTGGCCACAATGTAGACGTCCAGGCTTCCCATACGGTCCGAAGCAAAAGCAATCCGCTTACTGTCCGGACTCCATACCGGAGCCGTATCATATGCGGGATTGGTAGTTATCTGCATGGCACGTCCACCGGCAACCGGCACCGTATAGATGTCTCCTTTATACGTAAAAGCAATGGTGGTCCCATCGGGAGAGATGACACTATGACGCATCCACAGCGGAGCATCCTGCGCAAAAGTAAAACCAGCCAGGCAAACGGCAGCAATACCTAATAGTAGTTTTTTCATAATGATTCTTGTTTTTGGAGAATAAAAAAAACCTCACGACTTTTCCTTTCGGAAAAAGACCGTGAGGTTTGCTTATCATTTTAAGTTACCCTCAATTAGAGAGCACCTACTTCCTTCAAAGCGGCATTTGTCTTGTGAACGGCAGCAGCGCTGGCAGCAAATTTAGCTTTTTCGTCAGCAGTCAGTTCCAGTTCAACGATTTTCTCGATACCGTTCTTGCCAAGGATTACGGGAACACCGATACAGATGTCTGATTCACCGTATTCTCCTTCCAGATATACTGAACAAGGAATCATCTTCTTCTGGTTGTGGATGATAGACTCAACGACATAAGCGCCTGCCGCACCCGGAGCATACCATGCAGAAGTACCCAGCAACTTAGTCAGTGTAGCACCACCTACCATAGTAGAAGCTACCACTTCGTTCAGTTTTTCTTCGCTCAGCAGTGTGCTTACCGGCTGTCCTTTGTAAGTAGCCAGACGAGCCAACGGAATCATGGTAGTATCACCGTGACCACCGATAACCATGCCTTCCACTTCGTTGGCGTTGCAGCCCAAAGCCTGAGACAAGAAATATTTGAAACGAGAGCTGTCCAAAGCACCACCCATACCGATGATACGGTTCTTCGGCAAGCCCAGAGACTTCAATGACAGATAAGTCATGGTATCCATCGGGTTGGAGATAACCACAAGGATAGCATTCGGAGAATATTTCAAGATGTTCTGTGCAACCGACTTAACGATACCTGCATTAACACCGATCAATTCTTCACGAGTCATACCCGGTTTACGGGGAATACCGGAAGTAATCACTACAACGTCGGAGTTGGCAGTCTTCTCATAATCGTTGGTACAACCTACAACAGTGGTGTCGAAGCCCAGCAGTTGAGCAGTCTGCATCATATCCATTGCCTTACCTTCTGAAACGCCTTCTTTCACGTCCAGCATTACCACTTCGTCAGCCACTTCATTAAAGGCTAACACATTAGCGCATGTAGCACCTACGTTACCTGCACCTACTACGGTTACTTTTGACATAATTTCTAAAGTTTTTTGTTTATAAGTGTTCTTTAAAGATGACGCAAAAGTACAGCGAACTTCGTAATTAGAGAAATATTTCCGTAATAATTTTAGTTAAATACACATTTAGCCAATGATTAGTGGACGATGATTAATGATTAATGATTAATTTTGCGGACGATTAATGAATGTAGGACGAATAATCAGCCACCAACCATTAATCACTTAACCATTAATCATTATCAAAAATGGCAGTTAAGAAGAATACACTTCTCATCGTGGCAGGCAGCCTCCTTATCTTATTATTAATAGGAGTTACCATTCTGCTGATTTCCGAAAAGCAAACCAACAAGGAACTGGTGATGGAATTCAATCTGGATAAAGAAGACCTTGAAAATCAATACACAGACTTCGCCAGACAATATGACGAACTGAAGTTGACAGTCTCCAACGACTCCCTCTCCGTACTCTTAGAGCAGGAACAATTGAAGACCCAACGTTTATTGGAAGAACTCCGCACCGTGAAGAGCAGCAATGCCACCGAGATACGCCGTCTGAAGAAGGAACTGGCCTCTCTCCGCAAAGTCATGATAGGCTATATCAACCAGATTGACTCGCTGAACCGCCTGACTGCTCAACAGAAGGAAATCATAGCCGATGTCACCAAGAAGTACAACGCCGCTTCCCGGCAAATCAGCAACTTGTCCGAAGAGAAGAAGAACCTTACCAAGACCGTGACACTTGCCGCCCAACTGGACGCCACCAACATCTCTGTGCAGCCCACAAACAAACGCGGCAAGACTGCCAAGAAGGTGAAAGACATCGTGAAGTTCAAAATAAACTTCTCCATCGTGAAAAACATCACTGCAGAGACCGGCGAACGTACCCTCTACATCCGCATCACCAAACCGGACAATGACGTGCTGACCAAAAGTTCCTCGAACACCTTCCCATACGAGAACCGGGAACTGGTATATTCCATCAAGAAGTATATAGAATACAACGGAGAAGAGCAAGCCGTCACCGTATATTGGGATGTAGAAGAATACCTCTATGCAGGCACCTACCGCGTAGACATTTTTGCTGACGGTACCCTTATCGGTTCGCAATCATTCAGCTTGAATTAATACAAAAAAATCTAAATTATTTTGCAATATCATTGAAAGCCTATACATTTGCATCGTTGTTTATGCAATTATTGTTGCTGTATAAACAACAGATTCATCACCTTAATTAATGTATAGCCCAATGAAAAAGTTCTTCTGTTTCATCTGTTTGGCATACCTATCCTTCCCCATGAAGGCCCAGGAAGCATTAAGCTTGGATAGTTGCCGTGCATTGGCAATCTCCAACAACAAAGAACTGCTGATAAGCCAGGAAAAAATCAACGCTGCCCACTATCAAAGGAAAGCGGCATTTACTAATTACCTTCCCAACATTTCGGCCAGCGGCGGATATATGCGCAGTCAAAAAGAGTTGTCCATCCTCAGCGACGCTCAGAAAGGAGCCTTGTCCGGATTGGGTACAAGTCTCAGCGGACCGTTACAGCAGGCTGCCCAAGTCATCGCACAGCTTCATCCAGAACTGGCAGGCCAATTGCCGGCTTTAGGACAAAGCCTGGTAGGTGCCCTCGACGGTGCAGGCCAATCCTTGGTTGACGCCTTTCGTACAGACACCCGCAATATGTATGCGGGCGCACTGACCTTGACCCAACCCCTATATATGGGCGGCAAGATACGTGCCTACAACAAAATTACCAAGTACGCCGAAGAGCTGGCCCGCCAGCAGCACAACACCGGTATGCAGGAAGTAATCCTGAGTACAGACCAGGCATATTGGCAGGTAGTGTCCCTTGCCCATAAAAAGAAGCTGGCAGAAGGTTATCTGAAACTACTGCAGAAGCTCGACAGCGACGTTGACAAAATGATTGCCGAAGGCGTTGCCACCAAAGCAGACGGACTCTCCATCAAAGTAAAAGTGAATGAGGCCGAAATGACCCTGACCAAAGTAACCGATGGCCTGAGCCTTGCCCGGATGCTGCTGTGCCAATTGTGTGGTCTCGACCTTTCCACTCCCGTCATGCTCACAGACGAACAGAAGGAAGACCTGGCTCCCACTACTCCGGAAAACGGTGCCATCGACATCAACAATGTTTATGCTACCCGTCCCGAAGTGCGTAGCCTGGAACTTGCCACGCAGATTTATAAGCAGAAAGTAAATGTCACCCGTTCGGAATATCTTCCTTCCATAGCACTAATGGGCAGCTATATGGCAACCAACCCTTCCGTCTTCAACAGTTTCGAGAAAAAGTTCAAGGGGATGTGGAATGTGGGTGTCATGGTGTCGGTACCCATCTGGCACTGGGGCGAAGGCATCTATAAAGTAAAAGCAGCCAAATCGGAAGCACGCATCGCCCAATACCAGTTGGATGACGCCAAAGAAAAGATAGAGCTGCAGGTCAACCAGTCGGCTTTCCAAGTGAACGAAGCTGCCAAGAAACTGACCATGGCCGAAAAGAACCTGGAAAAAGCCAACGAGAACCTGAGATACGCCACACTTGGCTTTGAGGAAGGCGTTATACCTGCCAGCAATGTGCTCGAAGCGCACACCGCATGGCTTTCTGCCCAATCGGAAAAGATAGACGCACAGATTGACGTAAAACTGACGGAAATCTATCTGAGAAAGGCAACGGGGGAATTGACAATTGATAATTGATAGTTTCTTCAATCGTAAATAGTAAACAGTCAAATAGTAAATAATATGTTGGATACAAAATCACAAAACAGTAACATGTTGTTGGCATTCCTCACGCTGACGGGAGTGATTGCCATCGTTGCCCTTGTAGGTTTCTTCATGTTGCGTAAAGGGCCGGAAATTGTGCAAGGACAAGCAGAAGTAACGGAGTATCGAGTATCGAGCAAAGTGCCGGGACGTATTCTGGAATTTCGTGTAAAAGAGGGACAAAGCGTACAAGCCGGAGACACCCTTGCCATTTTGGAGGCTCCGGACGTGCAGGCCAAACTGGAACAAGCACGCGCCGCCGAATCGGCAGCCCAAGCCCAGAACGAAAAAGCTCTGAAAGGCGCCCGTCGGGAACAGATACAAGCTGCCTATGAAATGTGGCAAAAGGCACTGGCCGGACTGGAAATTGCCGAAAAATCCTACACGCGTGTGAAGAACCTGCACGACCAAGGCGTGATGTCTACACAAAAGCTTGACGAAGTTACCGCCCAACGCAATGCAGCCCGGGCTACAGAGAAAGCCGCCAAAGCCCAGTATGATATGGCCAAGAACGGTGCGGAACGCGAAGACAAAGCCGCTGCCGCTGCCTTGGTGGAACGCGCCAAAGGAGCTGTGGCCGAAGTTGAATCGTACATCAAGGAAACTTACCTGATTGCACAGACTGCCGGTGAGGTATCCGAGATATTCCCCAAAGTAGGCGAGCTCGTGGGCACGGGTGCTCCCATTATGAACATCGCCATTCTGGACGATATGTGGGTAACCTTCAATGTACGCGAGGACTTGCTGCAAGGGTTGGGTATGAATACCGAATTCGAGGCGTTCATCCCTGCACTCGATAAGAATATCCGCCTGAAAGTGTACTATATGAAAGACCTCGGCACATATGCCGCCTGGAAAGCGACCAAGACTACCGGCCAGTTCGACCTGAAAACATTCGAAGTAAAAGCCGCTCCGCAAGAGAAGGTGGAAGGACTGCGTCCGGGAATGAGTGTGATATTGGAGAAATAAAGGAGTTATGAGTTATTGGGGAGGATGATGGAAAGAGATAAGAAACATACGGCTTTGTGGAATGTAGCAAGACGCGAATGCCGCCGTCTTGTTTCCCGCCCGCTCTATCTGTTCTGTATGGTGATAGCACCGTTGTTCTGCTACATATTCTTCACCACGCTGATGGACTCCGGGCTTCCTACGGACATGCCCGTAGGTGTGGTGGACCAGGACATGAGTGCCACTTCACGCCAGCTGATACGTAACTTGGACGCTTTTGAGCAGACAGCCGTCGTCGCCCGCTACCCTACCATCAACGAAGCCCGTACCGCCATGCAGCGCGGAGAGATTTACGGTTTCTTCTACATTCCCGAAGGCACCTCCGCCAAGGCGCAGGCGCAACGGCAGCCCAAACTCTCGTTCTACACCAACAACACACTACTCATTGCCGGCTCACTCCTCTTCAAGGACATGAAGATGATGAGCGAATTGGCATCCGGTGCCGCAGCACGTAGCACCCTATATGCCAAAGGAGCTACCGAGGAACAAGCGATGGCCTTCCTCCAACCCATCGTCATAGATACGCATCCACTCAATAACCCGTGGCTGAACTACTCCGTATATCTGTGCAACACCTTTGCACCGGGTGTATTGATGCTGCTTATCTTCATGGTAACCGTCTATTCCATCGGAGTCGAGATAAAAGACCGCACCGCCCGCGAATGGCTGCGCATGGGCAACAACTCCATCTGGATTTCCCTTGCCGGCAAACTGCTGCCGCATACCGCCATCTTCTTCCTGATGGGAATATTATATAATGTATACCTCTACGGTTTCCTCCATTTTCCCTGCAACAGCGGCATCCTGCCGATGCTGCTTGCCACCCTTTGCCTGGTGCTGGCATCGCAAGGCATGGGAATATTGATGATAGGAACCCTGCCTACCCTGCGTCTGGGACTCAGTTTCGCTTCCCTATGGGGCGTACTCTCTTTCTCCATGTGCGGATTGTCATTCCCCGCCATGGGCATGCACCCCGTATTGCAGGCATTGGCAAATCTGTTCCCCCTGCGCCACTATTTCCTGATTTATGTGGACCAGGCACTGAATGGATACCCCATGATTTACTCGTGGGTCAACTACGTAGCGCTGCTTATTTTCATGATGCTCCCGTTCCTTATAGCCCATAGGCTGAAAGGAGCGTTGGTTTACTATAAATACATGCCCTAATGAAAGACCTGACGTTCAGACAGAAAGTGATACAAGGCATTCATGACTTGTTCTATATATGGAAACGGGAATTCGGCACCACCTTCCGCGACCAGGGCGTGCTCATCTTCTTCGTGCTCGTTCCGTTGGTCTATCCGTTGATATACGCTTTCATCTATACCAACGAAACTATCCACGAAGTGCCCACTGTCGTGGTGGATGACTCACGCTCCTCGTTGAGCCGCGAATACCTGCGGAAAGTGGACTCCAGTCCCGAAGTGAGCCTCGTGAGCTACTGCGCTGATATGGAAGAAGCCAAACTGATGTTGAAGGACCGCAGGGCATACGGTATTATCTACATTCCCCTCCACCTTCAGCGACGACATTGTACGCGGTAAGCAGACGCAGGTCAGCATCTTCTGCGACATGAGCGGACTGCTGTATTACAAAGCCTTGCTGACTGCCAACACCAACGTGTCGCTCGCCATGAACGCAGACATCAAAGTGGAGCGAAGCGCCAATACCACCGACCGCCAGGACGAAATTACCGCCTACCCGATAGAGTATGAGGATGTCGCCCTCTATAATCCAACCAACGGATTTGCCGCTTTCCTGATTCCGGCAGTATTGGTATTGATTATCCAGCAAACGCTGCTACTCGGCATCGGCTTGTCTGCCGGGACGGCACGCGAACAGAACCGCTTCCGCGACCTGGTGCCTATCAACCGCCACTACAACGGCACACTACGCATTGTGATGGGAAAAGGGCTGAGCTACTTCATGGTATATTCACTGGTATCGGTATATATACTGTGTGTGGTTCCATGGCTTTTCAGCCTCAACCAAATAGCGATACCCGGTGTCCTGACTCTGTTCATCCTGCCCTACCTGGCCGCTTGTATTTTCTTTGCCATGACAGCATCCATTGCCATCCGCAACCGCGAAACGTGCATGCTGCTGTTCGTGTTCACCTCCGTGCCGCTGCTGTTCCTCTCCGGCATTTCATGGCCGGGAGCTGCTATGCCCGCTTTCTGGAAGTACTTCTCGTACATCTTCCCTTCTACCTTCGGCATCAACGGCTACGTACGCATCAACAGCATGGGAGCCACACTCAATGAAGTCTCTTTCGAGTACCAAGCACTATGGATACAAACGGGCTTCTACTTCATCACCACGTGCCTGGTATATCGCTGGCAGATATTGCAGAGCAGGAAACATGTGATTGAAGAGTATAAGAAGCATAAGAGTATAGAAGCGTAACACATTGTTCCAAGCCTACGAAACAAAGTGTTCACATGCGTTTGAACACTTTGTTTCAGCGTATCAGAACAATTTGTTCCAATATATAAAAACAGTTTGTTCGCCATATTGAAACAGTCTGTTCCCTTATAGGAAACAGACTGTTTTGTTAAAGGAAACAAATAGTTGCCCTACAGCATCGGCAAGGCAGCAAACAGACAAACGGGGCTGTAATACCTAATTACGGTCGCATGTGTTTCTCCAATATCGGGTAAAGTATCTCAGCATACCTCATAAAGCCCAAATCGGTAAAATGAATGCCGTCTACTGTAGCCTCCCCGTCGTGGCCGATGATGTCACGGGAAGCAAGGAAATAGATGTTTTTCTCTCCACGTTGCTTCAAAGAACGGAAAAAGGCATTCAATGTCTCATTCTTGTCCTTTACCTCCTTGGCAATCCTGGTGTCAAAAGGAGAGTGGGTAAAGAGAGGGTCTTCCACGAAAAGGACAGGCGTATCGGGATGCTTGCTGCGGATAGTGGTATAGAATTTATCGGCACGCTCTCTCATTTGCTCCACGGTAGCATTGGGCACAAAGTCGAGGACAAACATAGAAGCATCCACACCGGCTATGACATCGGCAATCTCCAGGTCGAGCAAGGCATTGCCGCTAAATCCCAGATTGATGCACTCACGATTGAGCCAACGTTCCAGAATATTGGTATGCGCCATGCCGGGACGGGAAGCGCAGCCACCCTGCAAGATGCTGGTACCATAGAATACCACCGGCTTCTCGCGTTGCGGCAAGTCCACTGCCGGTTGAGTAATCTCGGCAAGAGAATCCACGCCGATGGAAAGCGAGGTAACCCCATCATATAAAGAAAGGTACAAAAGGTATTCGCGCTCCTCAGGCAACATATTGCTTACAATAGTTGCCTTGTTGACTTGCCCTGCGGACGTCCGCTACCGGCAAATATCCACTTACCGTCTTGCAAGCAGTAGAGGTCGAGGCCTTTAATGCCGGTCGGTGTCATGTGGTTCATACTCATATTGTTCCTTACTTCCCATTTGGCAGAAATGCTTGTAGAGTTGGAACGGAAGCGCACGGCGAGTCCGGCACTGTTGCGGCCTAAGTCCCACAATGGCTTGCGGGAGATGTTCTGCAGAGAGTCCGGCAGACGCTCATAGCGGGTAAGGGTAGATTCTGTTGCTTTGCCCAGAAGGGGGAAGGCGGAAGCATCATGATAGATAGTCTGGGCATTGGCAACAGCGGCCAACAACAAGCCCATCAAAAGAATTCGGGTTCTCATATGACAAGATATTAAGTGTTAAGTATCAGATGGCAAAGATACAAGGTTTCTTTGAAAAACGAAGAAATGGAAGTATTTTACATCAATTAACTCCCACATACTTGTTTCTTTACGAAACATTCGTAATTTCGCAAAAAACAATTTATATGAGACACATTCATTTACTCTTAGCAGGCTTCCTACTGTGCATCTGCTGTACCCTGCAAGCCAAAAACCGTGTGATTGACCAACCAGCGTTTATCGTAAGAAACACGACTTCCATCGAAGTGAGTAAAGTAGTCATCAGTGACACGGCAACCGTGCTCCACATCTATGCCAAGTATCGTCCCAAGTACTGGATACAGATTGCACCCGACAGCTACTTGACAGACAATAACGGAGAAACCTACCAACTGCGTTCCGGTATAGGCATCATACCAGGTAAGGAATTTTGGATGCCCGAATCGGGCGAAGCGGAATTCCAGTTGGTCTTTCCTCCCCTATCCGACAATGCTACCTCCTTCGACTTCACCGAAGGCGAAAAGGTGGAAAACGGATTCAGCATCTGGGGAATACAACTGAAAAGCAAGAAACTGCCGGAACTGGCACTTCCCCAGAACGCCGTAGTACACAAAGCCGACCCTAATGCCGAACTTCCCGAACCGGTCATCCAATACGGAAAAGCCATGCTGAAAGGAAAACTCCTGGATTCACGCCCCAATATGGGAATGCCAATCAGTATTGCCGTGTGGGAGAATATCAAAGGAGACATCACGGACATACCACTCGACATCCAGCCTGACGGCAGTTTCACCAAAGAAGTAACATTGCCCGGCACTACCCCATGTACCATATATTTGGGTAGAGAGCATATGCTCCAGTTCTTCATGGAACCCGGCAAGACAACAGAAATATACGTCAATCTACGCGAAGCTTCCCGGCGCAAGTCTAAATTCCACAGCGAAGGGAAACCCTATGGAGAAATGGTATATATCAACGGACCGCTGGAAACCGTGGCACAAGAATTGAACGGAAACCACCTCGGCATCGACATGCAAGACAAGCTCTATCAAAACATAGCTGCACTGGCTGGCAAGGATATTGATGCAGCCAAAGCATACGTACTTCAAATATCCGACGAAACACAAGAAGCAATAGACAAGTTGCCTTATAGTGCTTCTACCCGACAACTTTTGACTATCAATAACAAACTGATTACAAATGCCATGCTGTCTTCCGTTGCCAGCATCTTGACATCGGCTGCCCTACACGCCAATCTCATCAAACGGGAGGAAGCAAACAACTACTATCAGGAACTTGCCCGGAAAGTACCCGCCAACTACGTGTCCGACGAAGATATGAGTATATTGAATGTGCCGCAGGCAGTCTTGTCCAACCAGTATGTACAAATGGCTTCAAGGAATGTCGAACGGAGTGGAGAATTGGCCAAAGCCTGGGGAACCGACAAAGGTATCTTCTTCGACATAGCCCGCAATGTCACCCTCTACCGGGGTATCAAGAACTTCACCCCGCTCACCGACGAGCAAAAGGCCACCGTTGCCGCCATGCCCGCCGCATACCGTGAAATGCTGACTGCCGCCAATGACGAACTGCTGGCACAACTCGAAGCCAACAAGAAAAAGACGGGCTATACCATCAACCAAGTGGACGCCAACGTCAGCAACGAAGATTTGTTCACTTCTATCATCAGCAAATTCAAAGGAAAAGTATTGTTAGTAGATTTCTGGGCCACTTGGTGCGGTCCATGCCGTATGGCAAACAAGATGATGGCCCCCATGAAGGAGGAACTGAAAGACAAGGATATCGTATATCTGTACATCACCGGTGAAACCTCTCCCCTTGAAGACCTGGGAGAATATGATTCCCGACATCCACGGCGAACACTTCCGCCTGACGGATGCCCAATGGAAATACCTATCGGATGCATTCAAGATAGAAGGGGTACCGACTTATCTGATTGTAGACCGCGAAGGAAACACCACGTTCAGACAAACCGGCTTTCCGGGAGTAGAGAAGATGAAGGAAGAGTTGCTGAAAGTGACTAAATGACAAACTGATAAAACAAAAAAACAGCAGGCTTATCACCTGCTGTTTTTTTGTTTTATCAGTATACCGCTATTACTTTTCAGCCCATTCCTTGGCTCCCTGCTCTTTCAGTTTAGCAGTAAATGCCTTTGCCTTCTCCATAGCAGCCGCTTCCTCTTCCGGAGTTGCATATGCATGCTTGTAGCCCTTCACCACATTCCATTCACCACGGGTGAAATCGGGGAATGCCACAGCCGCACAACCGTTGTCCATAGAAAGTTCTCCCAATTCTGCAAGGCAGCACCACTCAGCAAGGTCGTATACATCCATATCCAAAGGAAGACCGTTTTGCAGGCAATATACCAGACGGCTGTCCATCACGAAGTCCATGCCACCATGACCTCCTACTTCCTTCGCCATCTCACCGTACTTCTTTAAAATGGGATGCTGGTATTTCTCCACGAGTGCCTCCATCTCCGTCTCCGGCAGGAAACCGTGTGAATTCAAATCATCCACTTTGGGCTGAACGCCCGATGCACTCAGCTGGTCAGCGTCAAGCGCATACCCTTCTACCGGATATTTGTTGGCGAATCCCTTGGTACCCGTAAGCTGATACAAACGGTTATAAGGCTGTGGTGTCATTACATTGTGCTGAATCTCAATCACCTTTCCATTGGCTGTACGAATCATGGTCGTGGTATGGTCACCGTTACGGAATTCCTTGCACTCCTCGCCGGTTCTTTTTTCTACCAGCTCCTTGCCCACTACAGACTTGGTATCCATGGCTACCAACGTTTCCATACGGTCACCACGGTGAATATCCAGTGCTTGCGCCACCGGGCCAAGGCCATGGGTGGCATACACGTCACCACGATGCTTCATGTTGTAGTCCAAACGCCAGCCCAGCTTGTCATTTTCTCCATTCTTCCAATAATGGTCCCAAAACGGGCTCAAATTATGTATATAAGCACCCTGCGCACGGATAACTTCACCGAACACGCCATGCTGCGCCATGTTCAGCGTATTCATCTCGAACCAGTCATAGCAGCAGTTCTCCAGAATGAAGCAATGCTTACGGGTAGATTCACTCAAGTTAATCAAATCCCAGCATTCCTGCAGATTCATGGCCGAAGGCACTTCTATCGCTACATTCTTTCCATTCTCCAACGCACACTTGGCAACGGGGAAGTGATGCAGCCAGTCTGCAGCAACATAAACCAAATCTATATCATCACGTTTGCAGAGTTCCTCGTATCCTTTGTCACCGGAATAGACGGCGGCTTTGGGCATGGATGCCTTCTTCAAGAGCTCCTGACATTTATCTGCACGGGCCTCTTCATAATCACAAAGAGCCACTACCTGCGTACCCGGAATATAAGTGAAACGCTCCACTGCTCCGGGGCCACGCATACCCAAACCAACAAAACCCACACGGACTGCCTCCAACTTCGGAGTAGTCAGTCCCAATACACTCTTCTGTCCTGCCGGACGCTCGGGAGTTTTGACAACAATGGTACCATTCTGCCATTCCCATTGAGTTCCCTTCTCTGTGGTTTGCACAGTAGAAGTCTGGCTTGTGCATGCACCCAATACGAAGCACATTCCCAGCAACAACGATTTAACTGTTCCCATATTTCTGCTTTATTTAAGGTAAAAGAATTCATTGCAACAAAGACAGCGCAAACCGAATGCAGAATAAAATGAACCCGTTCATTTTTTATGCTGAGGTGCCGCCAGTCTTCGCTTCTTCTGCAAAGATAGACAATCTTAGCCAAAAGAAGATTATCAACAGCCATGTTCTTTTCAATCTGGCAAAAGAATATACACACAGCAGGAACATTTAGATTAATTAACTCACTGTTTGATGCTACTTTACGAAATATTCGTAGATTTGCATTGAATTCATTTAAATACTTTATCCATGGAAAAGTTAACGATACAAGAAGAAGAAGCAATGTTGTACATTTGGGAACTGGGCAGTTGCTTCGTAAAAGACATTGTTGCCAAATACCCCAAACCGGCGCCTCCCTACACAACAGTAGCATCTATTGTGAAAAACCTGGAGCGCAAGCAGTATATCCGTGCCGCACGTGTAGGCAACACCTACCAGTATACTCCGCTTATACGCGAAAGCGAATACAAACGTACCTTTATGAGCGGTTTTGTGCGCAACTACTTTGAAAATTCTTATAAGGAAATGGTTTCGTTCTTCGCCAAAGACCAGAAGATTTCGGCCAATGACCTGAAAGACATTATAGACATGATAGAGAAAGGAAAGGAGTAAACATGTTAGCCTATTTTCTGAAAGTGAATGTAGCGATAGTACTGTTTTATGCATTCTATCGGCTGTTCTTCTACAAAGACACGTTTTTCGGCTGGCGCAGAACCGCACTGCTCTGCTTCTTTGCCGTTTCTGCCGCCGTACCTCTGCTGAACATACAAACGTGGATTACGGAGCAGGAACCGATGGTGGCCATGGCAGACCTCTATGCCAGCGTTGTGCTACCGGAACTCACAATAGGCACCGAAGCGGCTCCTACCGACTGGAAAAGCATCCTTTCAGAATATGCCAATATCGCCTATTGGGGAATAGTGGCATTGCTGATGATACGCCTCATCATGCAACTGGCGGGCATCATCCACCTGGCATGCCGATGCCGCAAGGTACAAATAGGCAACACAAGTATACATCTGTTTCCCAAGGCAGACGGGCCTTTCTCCTTTTTTCCACTGGATTTTTATCCATCCGTCCTCGCATACGGAAGAGGAATTCAACGAAATATTGACCCATGAGCAGACACACGCCCGGCAATGGCACTCCATTGATGTCATCATCAGTGAACTAGTGTGCATTTTTTGCTGGTGCAATCCCTTTGCCTGGCTCATGAAACGGGAAATCCGCACCAATCTGGAATATATGGCCGACGCCCGCGTATTGGAAAACGGCTATGACTCCAAAACCTACCAGTACCATCTGTTAGGATTGTCACATCAAAAGGCTGCAGCAACTATCTATAACAGTTTCAATGTTTTACCTCTAAAAAAACGCATCAAGATGATGAACAAAAAGAGAACAAAAGAAATAGGAAGAACCAAATATTTGATGTTCCTTCCTTTAGCGGCCTTACTTATGATTGTCAGCAATATCGAAACCGTGGCACGGACTTCCGAGATATGGATGCCCACCCTAACGGCAATAGAAGAGCTGCCCCTCAGTATTATGAATCCTGAACAGAAAGGCGAAACGACCTTCCACGTCACTATAGTAGACAAGCAAGGGAAAGTTGTGCCGAACGTAAAAATCCAAACCACGCTGGCGGGAAAGCAACTGAACTTCAAGACCGGAGGAGATGGAAAGACCGACATCACCTTAGACATGAACGGACTGAAACATGCCACGATGTATGCCACCTCCCAAACCGGGAACAACTTCATTTTTGTTCTCTCTCAAGGAGAAACCACACGCACCATCAACATGGATGAGCATCAGTACACCCCACCTACACTCGCCCCCGATGCGAATGGTATTTTCGAGGTAGTAGAACACATGCCCGAATTCCCCGACGGAGGAATGTCAGCACTGATGGAATATTTGAAAAAGAACATCAAGTATCCGGAAGCAGCCATGAAGAAAGGTACACAAGGGCGGGTAACCGTACAATTCGTGGTGGAAAAAGACGGTAGCATCGCCAATGCGAAAGTGCTTCGTGGTGTTGACCCTGATTTGGACAAAGAAGCCGTGCGCGTAGTCAGTGTCATGCCCAAATGGAAACCCGGTACACAAAAAGGAGAAGCCGTACGAGTAAAATATACAGTTCCCGTGATGTTCCGTCTGACAGAAGACAATACACAAGTTAAGTATGCTCCCATTGAAAACAAGATAGATGAAATGGTAGTAGTGGGTTACGCTCCCGAAGAGACAACCTACCCGGAGGAAGTAACCGTTTTCGAAGTCGTAGAAAAAATGCCGGAATATCCCGGCGGCATGTCTGCAATGATGGCATTCATCAGTAAAAACATCAAATATCCGGTAGCTGCACAAAAAGCTAAGATTCAGGGAAGAGTGGTCATACAGTTTATAGTGGATAAAGAAGGGAACATCATATGCCCCAGAGTAATCCGTGGTGCCGACCCACTGCTGGACGCTGAAGCAATCCGTCTGACTACCATCATGCCCAAGTGGAAGCCCGGCATGCAAAGAGGACAAGCTGTAAACGTAAAATATACAGTCCCCATCATGTTCCGTCTGCAAGAACCGGAGAAAAACCCTGCTGTCCAGAATGCCACTGTTACTCCAACTAAATAAACTAATTTTCTCTCTAAACAAGTTTAAATGAAAAAGGAGCAGTTACCCGGCGACGGGCAATTGCTCCTTTTTCATAAGGAAAATATCCATGTTTATTTATGCACTTCCACAATCCGTGTCGGCGCCATTTCCATATTTCTGCGGTCTACCTGACGGACTACGGCAGCAGCCAGTTGCAGGAACGCACGCCCGGTCACTGTATTCTCATCCAAAGCAACCGGAGTGCCCTTATCACCACTCTCACAGATGCTCTGTACAATAGGTATCTGCCCCAGCAACGGTACATTCATCTCTTCCGCCAACCTCTTGGCTCCTTCTTTACCGAAAATATAGTATTTATTCTCCGGCAGTTCGGCAGGTGTAAACCAAGCCATATTCTCTACCAAACCGAGGATAGGCACATTCACTTTGTCATTGGTGAACATATTGATGCCTTTGCGTGCATCTGCCAGTGCCACAGCCTGCGGTGTGCTGACAACGATAGCCCCCGTCAGCGCCAAGGTCTGCACCACGGTCAAGTGAATGTCACTCGTTCCGGGAGGAAGGTCAATAAGGAAATAATCCAGTTCTCCCCAGTCGGCATCACCAATCAGTTGCTTTAAAGCATTGCTTGCCATGCCTCCACGCCACAAGGTGGCCTGATCGGGGTCGACAAAGAAACCGATGGAAAGCAGCTTGATGCCATACTTCTCTATCGGAACAATTAAATCACGTCCACCAATGTTCTCCGCCACAGGACGGGCATCTTCCACTTGGAACATCTTAGGAACGGAAGGCCCGAAAATATCTGCATCCAGCAGCCCTACCTTGTAACCCAACTTTGCCAAAGATACAGCAAGGTTGGCAGCAACCGTAGACTTGCCCACACCACCTTTTCCGGAAGACACTCCGATAACATTCTTCACTTGAGGCAAAAGTTTGCCTACTTCCGGTCGCGCCGCCTGGCGGCTCTCTGTGGTAATCACAACCTCCACTTCGGGAGAGACATATGTGTGTATAGCTGTCTCGGCAGCTTTCACCATCGACTTCATGAAAGGATCGGTCGGTTTCTCAAACGTCAGCGAGAAGCTGACCTTCATCCCGTCAATTCGCATATTATCGGCTACCATCTCTGCCTCGACAAGGTTCTTTCCGGTGCCGGGATAACGCACTGTTGCCAATGCATCAAGGATTAATTTTGGATATAATGCCATTGCATTTACTATTTGACAATTTACTATTTACTATTTTTATGCGAATCAGTGGCTTAAACTACTACTGATTCGCATCACTTGCTGGCTTGCAGTCCGCTACGCTTGCTACGGTTATAACTGCGGTACTCATCCAGTTCTATCTCCACATCCGGCTCCTGCAACTCGCCTGCTTGCGGAAGATGGAACTTGATGTACTTGATATTCAAACCACGATCCAGCCATTGTTGTTCATAATAGGTCTTGATGCTGAGTATTTCATCAGCCATGCCGGAATGGTATAAGTCTTCCGCCATCACATCCACCGGCAACCGGTTTCTTTCAATCATGTACCGGGTATAGGTAAACATGAAGTTGCTGTCCGTCTTCAGATGGACTATGCCGTCATTCTTCAGAAACTTGCGGTAGCGCTCCATGAAATAAGTGGAAGTAAGCCTTTTGGTAGCCTTCTTCATCTGCGGATCCGAGAAAGTAAGCCAGATTTCACTCACTTCATCCGAAGCAAAAAAACGGTCGATGATTTCGATATTCGTACGCAGAAAGGCCACATTCTTCATTTCCGATTGCAGCGACTCGGTAGCTCCCGTCCACATACGGGCTCCCTTTATATCCACTCCGATGAAGTTCTTGTCGGGAAACATGCGTCCCAATCCGACAGTATATTCTCCCCTACCACAGCCCAGTTCCAGGACAATAGGATGGTCGTTCTTGAAAAATTGCCCGTGCCAGTTCCCTTTCATGTCAAACGGTACATCATCTACCGCAGAATACGGATATTCGAAAACATGCGGATAACTCGCCATATCAGCAAACTTCTCTAACTTGTTTTTTCCCATAATTACTTGGTCCTATATATATATATGCTATGCCCCGAAAACAGAAGTGCACACAGATGACACAGATTAGACAGATTTTCACAGATTATTTTTTTTCTCTTTATCTGTGGTCATCCGTTTAATCTGTGTCATCTGTGTGCCATCTTGGTTTCGGGAAACTTTCACGACACAAGAGAATCTCTAATTATTCAACGATAGTCACCCAGCCATGAGTATCCGGCTCATCGCCATACTGGATAGCACGCAGCTTGTTGTAGAGCTTCGTACATACCGGTCCTGGTTTTCCATCTTTGGAAATAACGTATGACTTACCGTTCTCTACGTCGTCAATACGTTCGATGGGGCTGATAACGGCAGCCGTACCGCAGGCACCCGCTTCCTCGAAAGTCAGCAACTCTTCTTCAGGAACCGGACGACGCTCTACCTTCATACCCATGTCCTCTGCCAACTGCATCAGGCTCTTGTTGGTGATGGAGGGCAGGATGGAAGTGGATTTCGGAGTGATATACGTATTGTCCTTGATGCCGAAGAAGTTGGCAGCACCACACTCGTCCATGTATTTCTTTTCTTTGGCATCCAGATAGAACTCGCAGGCATAACCCAAATCGTGCGCTTTCTTATTGGCACGCAAGCTGGCTGCATAGTTACCACCTACCTTATAAGTACCGGTACCCAACGGTGCAGCACGGTCGAATTCGCGGATAATGACATACGGATTGGTTGAGAATCCACCCTTAAAGTAAGGACCTACCGGGGTCACGAACACCACAAACAGATATTCGCTGGCAGGATGCACACCTACTTGTGCACCGGTACCCACCAGCAACGGACGAATATACAGAGAAGCACCCGATTCATAAGGCGGAATGAAACGCTCGTTCAGCTTCACCACCTTCAAAATGGCTTCTTTGAAACGCTCCGTAGAAAGCTCCGGCATCAAGATACCCCGGCAAGTGGACTGCAGGCGCGCCGCATTCTCTTCCAAACGGAAGATGCGCACCTTACCGTCTTTACCACGAAAAGCTTTCAAACCTTCAAATGCTTCCTGACCGTAGTGCAAACAAGTGGCAGCCATGTGCATAGGAATGGTTTCCTCACTGCAAACTTCCAGTTCACCCCATTGTTCGTTACGATAATAAATTCTCACATTGTAATCTGTCTTCATATATCCGAACGGCAGATTAGCCCAATCAAGTTCTTTCATATCTCAAAGTATTAGTTACTGCATTACGTACAATTTGCAACAAAAATAGCTTTTATTCTTCAGATTCTCGCTTCTCCGACAGTAATTTTTCAATTTCCTTGTCGGCTTTGGTCAATTTATCGCTGCAAAATGCTATAATTCCGTTTGCCTCCTTTATCTTTTCGGCAAGTACATCTATCTCCAGTTCGTTGTTGTCTATCTGGCTGACAATTTTCTCCAAACGCGCCATGGCTTCGGAGTAGGTCTCTTTTTTCTTGGTTACCGGCATAATTGAAATTAATTAATCGTTGTACTTCTCAAGCCGTTTGTCAGAATTCCCGTCTTTGGACGATGCGTTCTCCCACTTCATATCCTTGGACGTCAGTTTCAAAATATGATATTGTTCAGTATAATGTCCCTCTTTATCATACAACGTAATCAATTTTTCATCAAGACTTATGATATAAGTTCCACGAAAAGGGACTCCGTTAGATAACGGGCTTCCGGTATAAACTTCATAGGTCTTGTCTGCATTAAACGTATAGCAGGTCACAAAATCGTCCTGCAGGACTGGTTCTTTCACAATCCACTTACCTACCAGTTGAGGAATTTCGACCTTATCATCCTCATCCGTACATGAAATAAAACTAAATGCCATACTTATCAGTATCAGCATAAAAAACAAATTTTGTGTTTTCATCTTTGTTCATTTTAAATGATTTAAGCAATATTCATAAAATACAGAGATTTGCAAAACACTGCATGAATGAGAGTTAAATATGTACTATTGAAACCACTTCACCATTCTGCAGACGGGTTGTTATCATATCATTCTCCTGCAGTTCATCTGCATTCTTCACTACTTTCCCATCTTTCAACGTAATGCTGTAACCGCGAGCCAACAACTTTTCCGGTGAAGCATCTGCCAATCGTTGTTGCAACAATTCCAGGCGATGGCGATGGCGGAACAAAGAGGAAGTCACAGCCTGCATCACATCTTTCCGCACAGTCAGCAAAGCCATTTTTGCATCAGATATACGATGGTATGCGGCAGAAGGAATCCGGTTCTTGTAACCAGAGAGTCTGCGCTGTTCCTGCTGCAACAGATTCTTGACACCCTCATGCAAGCGGGAAGCAAGCATTTCCAGTTCATCAGCAGCGCTGTCCATGGACTCTATTAAGAATTCGGCAGCGGCCGTAGGGGTCTTTACACGGGTATGTGCCACAGAATCCAGCACCGTGTCGTCCCGCTCGTGACCGATACCCGTTATGATAGGTAACGGAAACTGTGCACAAGCAGCAGCAAGCAGGTAAGTATCGAAACCGGATAAGTCGGACGTGGCGCCTCCACCACGAATAATGACAACCACATCAAACTCGGACAAGCGTGCATTTACCCGGTCGAGAGCAGAGAGGACAGACTCCTCCACACGGTCACCCTGCATCAGGGCAGGAAACAGCTCCGTATAAAAGTAGAACCCCCGGGAATTGTTTTCCAGCTGATGACAGAAGTCACCATAGCCCGCCGCCGTCGGTGAAGATATGACGGCAATACGTTGCGGCAGGCGGGGTATATCCAGTTCTTTATTAAGAGTGAGGACTCCCTCCTCCTCAAGCTGCCTCAATATTTCCCTGCGGCGACGCGCCATATCGCCCAACGTATAGGTGGGATCTATGTCCTGCACTGTCAAACTATATCCATAAAGTTCGTGGAAACTGACAGTGACCTGAACCAGCACTTTGATGCCCGAAACAAATGCCTGCCCCGTAGCCTCCTCAAAATAGGGCTTCAGCAACCGAAACACATTTGCCCAGATGGTGCCTCTCGCCTTAGCTACCAGACTATTGCTACGGGGATCTTTCTGCACAAATTCCAGATAGCAATGCCCTGTACTGTTGGTACGCACATCGCTCAACTCCGCCTGCACCCAACACTCGTCAGGAAGGCATTGTTCCAGACTGCGGCGCACAAGGGCGTTGAGCTCATACAAAGACAACGATTCCATATGGCTATCTTTTGAGCAGATAATCCTGATATGCTTTCCACATATCGGGCACACCATAACCGTATATATTATCGGGATAATCTTTACGGTCACCGGAGCGGCGTACCAGTTCTATCACCTCTTTAGCCGTAAGTTCAGGGCAAGCCTGCCACAAGCAAGTCACCATGCCACACATGATAGGAGAAGAAAACGACGTACCGTTTGCCTTACCCTGGTTACCATCCGTACGTATGACATCAGCCCCCAAGCCGACAGCCACCACATCCGGTTTTATCCGGTGGTCCGCCGTATTCCCGATAGATGAGAAAGGAGCCAGTACGGCTTCCTTGTCAATAGCGCCCACGGTCAGCACGTTCTCCGCATCTCCCGGAGGTGTGATTTTCTTCCACGAACCCATACCAGAATTGCCGGCACTGCACACCAGCACCATTCCTTTGTCCGCAACGTGTGAAGCCTGACGGGACATCAGTGCATGGCGTCCGTCCAAATCACGGAACCTATAATCTTTCGACTTGTCGTCAAAAGTGTAATATCCCAATGAAGTATTGAGTACATCCACCCCTACACTATCGGCAAACTCCACCGCTGCAGACCAATAGTCCTGCTCGACCAAATGCTCGGAATACTCGTCTTCGCTACGCAGCAACCAGAAAGAAGCCTCAGGCGCCGTACCGGTCATAATGCCGGGCTGGTTCATGCCGATGCAGGACAGTACCATCATGCCATGACTGCTCTCTGCAAAGATGTCTGCCTGCTGATTTACAAAATCTTTGGTTCCCAACACCCGGATGTTCTGCATGGCGGTTATCTTATCGGCATTATGAAAACCGGCATCGATAACTGCAATCGTCATGCCCTGCCCCTTGAACCCTTCCTGGTGCAATTTATCACCATTACTCATCTGTATCTGGCTAACGGCAAGTCCATAGATACTGTCAGGATGTACACTCGGCTGGTTAATCAAAGAATCGCGTCCGGTAGACATCATCGGACTGTCACCTTTGGGAGCTATCCAGACTTTTTCCGTAGCGCAGACAAAAGGTAGTGCGGCAATACGGTCTATCAAGGTAGAGTCATTGCAAGATACCGTGACGAAGTTCTCCCATTTACCGGTAACCACAACATTTACGCCCTGATGGCGAATTTCGTCCACGTACTTGCGGCACACCGGCAAGTCGGTAGAATCTATCGGCAGGTTCTGCTTATGCCGACGGGCAATCGCCTTTTCAGAAAGAAACGCTTCCGGGTGTTCCAAGGAATACGTGGTGGCAGCCTTATCCTTCAGGCTGATACGATACTTCAAAGTATCTTGTTGTGCCGATGCTCCCGCCGCAAACAGGACAAAGGCTGAAAGAAGTACAAGTCTTTTCACAATTATAAACTAAAAATTAAAAATTAAAGGAACATCCCGATGCCTCTTTGGGAAGCGATAAAGGAACCGCCCACTACCCTTCGGCCTATATAGAATACGGCAGACTGTCCCGGAGCTATGGCAGAGGCTTCCGTCTGGAAGTGTACCAGCAGACGACCGTCCTCCAGGCGCTTCACGTCGCAAGGAATCGGTTTACTGCGGTAACGGATACGTACGGTTAGCTCCTTGCTTTCAAAAAACTCTCCCTCATCCACCAAATTCTCATGTTCGGCAAGCATATATCCCGTCTTCAGCTGTTCGGCGTCTCCCAGCATCACCGTATTCTTCTGAGGATTGATTTTCAAGACGTAGGCAGGTTTGCCCAAGGCTATTTCGAGTCCCTTGCGCTGCCCGATGGTGTAATAGGGAAATCCTTTGTGCTCCCCCAGTTTGACGCCTTCCGAATTGACAAACCATCCCGGCCCCACTTCACTGTCTATCTCCGGAGAGTGTTCGCGCAGGAAATCACGGTAATCACCTTTAATGAAGCAGACTTCCATGCTTTCCCCTTCTTCCGCCTTGACGGTATAACCTTTGTCGCGGAGGTATTCGCGGACTTGCTGCTTGGTATAGGTGCCTAAGGGGAAGATACAACGCTTCAGCAACTCCTGCCCCAGTCTCCACAAAAAGTAGGACTGGTCTTTCTTGTCATCATCCCCGGCAACAATGTAAACCTTCCCGTTCCGTTCCTCCAGACGGGTGTAGTGCCCGGTAGCAATGAACGCACACCCCAACCTGTCCGCCCACTCCGTCAGGATACGGAACTTGAACAGCGGATTACACATCACACAAGGGTTCGGAGTCCGACCCTGACGATATTCATCGATAAAATTCTGTACGATTATCTGTCGGAAGGCTTCGCGCTCATCTGCCACATGATGTTCAATCCCCATGCTGTCTGCCAGTTGCCAAACCAACGGTTGAGGAAAGGTATACAAGTAGAAATCAGAAACAATCCGATGAAGAAACGTTCTTCTTTGGCCGAAACCTTCTCCAGCCACGGTGAAATGACCGGAATGAACAGATAAAGACTTATCAACGGATACATAAACCAGAAGTGCCCGGCAAGCGCAGGAAAGTTCAGCCAGATACGTGAAAGGTCGTTCAGAGATTGTTCGCCGTCTATCTGTCCCCACAACATGGGCAACGTGCTATATAGTACCATGAAAAAGACGAACGGCGGCATGATGCGCAGGAAACGTTTGCGGTAAAACTGCCAACAGCTTTGTCCTTTCTTCATCGGTGCAAGCAGATAAGCCGAAACAATCATGAACAGAGGCACAGACATACGAGAGAAACCATCATAAACTGATACCCACAACCTATCGCCCTCATTCTGAAGGAAAGACTGCGGTCCTACCATATCTGTAGAGCCGGCAGCTCCATAAAAATTCTCACTGGCATGAACCAACATGACCAAGAAGCACGCAAACACGCGCACGTAATCCAAAAAAGCAATACGTTTCATTTTATTTTAAGTTTTCTATTTATGCAAGTCAGGAGTTAAAGATGTCAGCACTTCACTACTGTCCGCATCATTCATCAATTTATTCTCTTGTATTCGGGAACGCAGATATCCTTAACCGCGCAGCTCCCATAGGGATGAGTGTGATTTCTTCTTTGTCGCCTCTCGCTGCATCCTCTTCGGGCAACACGCCACACAACCCGGTTTCATCTATTTCCCATTCGGGAACCAATCGGCCGACAGCCTTCACCTCCAAAGGTACATTGGCCACCGTAAAAGGGTAGTCGTCGGCCGGCCATGATTTACGGATTACCTCGAAGTGTTTCAAGGGTTCTGTCTTGTCCAACACCAGCGAATAATTCCACGCGCTGCCGGAATATATCTCAGTAGTGGGCCATTTTTGAGGGTCAGCATCTTTTTGCCATTTAGAATCACCGATGGCCGTTTCGCGGCTGTCCTTCTCCACATATTTCTCAGCAATCTTAAGAGAGAGCGTGAGAGGACCGTAATCCACACTTACGCTGTTTTTATTGACCTGCCAGGTGCGCATGGACAAAGACATCGGAAACGTCAATTCCACACAGTCACCATCCGACCACTCGCGATGGATGCAGAGATACTTCCCTGCCACGGGAACCGCATCCACTTCCTCACCATTCACGCACACTTTCGCCTTTTGAGTCCATGAAGGGATTCGGAAATAGAACGGGAAGACGACTTTTCCCTCGGTAGAGACAGAAAAACGGATGTCTTCCTCAAAAGGATAATTCGTCTCTTCGTGCAAAGTGATTTCCTTTCCATCAGCTACTTTCACCACAGCTTTGCAAGCTGCATAAAGAGCCGTTGCCACTCCATTGTCGGGAGTTGCCAAAACCAGATGCTCGGCAAAGTAGGGCCAGCCTTGTGCATGATTGTGCTGACAGCAACGACTGCTGAAAGGATTCATCGAAAGAAACGGTCCGCGGTTGTCAATGCCCGGATGATGATTCTTGGAATCACTGACGACATGGTTCGGGCAAGTGATGTAGCGCAACGCTTTAAAATCCGGCATCACGGCAACCGGATAAGAGTTAAATGCAACTTCTTCGCAATGCTCGGCCCATAAGGGATCGCCCGTTATGCGAAGCATAATTTCATCAGAAGCCATCTGCTCAACCAGCCCGCAGGTTTCCACCCCTTGGCGGGGGTCGATATATCCCAAACGGGCATTCTCATCTGCCCCGAACATGCCACCGGGCACTTGCCCGAAAGTACGACGAATCAGTCGATGGACATTATAAGAGGCTTTCAGCATGGCAGAATCACCGGTCTGCATATAATAAGTAGCAGGCTCACGGAAACATTGGGCAATGTTTACGTTGTGCCAGTTGGGCAAAGAGGTCGACTGAGTCCAGTCCGCAGTATTGCGATGAATCTTTTCGGCCAATTCGAGCAAAAAAGCATCTCCCGTATGACTGTAAAGCCAGTAAATGCTAATGATATTATCGCCTCCACGACTATTCTCCCAAAAGTCTTCCAGAAGTCGGTCGTCGGGAACCGTCATCTGCCATCTAAAGTAGTTTGTCATCAGGTCTATGACACGCTGGTCTTGAGAATACTCGTAATAAGATTGCAGGCACCAGAGCATAATCATCTGTGCCCAAAGTTCGCGTTTTCCATTGCGTTCGTTGACCGGGCCGAAATAACCGTCCGGCTGGCGACTGGCAAATACGCCTTCGATCCAGTATTTGGTTTCTTCTATCATCTTCGGATCATTCAGAATATATGCCAAACTGCTATACCCTTTGAGCCAATAGGGAACTTCCTCCCAACCATGGTCCCCACCGGTCGTAAGCCAAGCGTTGTCATCCTTTTCCAACCAAGCACTGATTTCCCCTAAATGTCCGGTCAGGCCGTCGCGCTGCAACTCCAGAAATTTCCTTACCCACCCCTCGGGACGGATGTTGCCTACTGGCAATTTTATAAAGTTCAATGGACGAAGCGGGGCACGGTAACCCATATAATTAGTATTGACAGCATGTATATCCGGCCGGTCAACCACCGTCACCGTACCAGCAGAAGAGGCAGAAGTACAAGCCATAACCGAAATTGCCAATGCCACGAAAAGGAAGGCAGCCACCCATGTATATAAGTTCTTCATGTTATATCTTAATCAATGCTATTCAATAAATCCACCTTCCCTTCATTAACCAACTTCAATATCAACTCACCGAAAAGGGTGTTCTGCCAAGCAAACCAAGGGCGGGTGAAGTTAGTTGCATCATCCTTATGGAACGACTCGTGCATGAAGCCCGTACCGGCATCCGTATCCATCAGCATCTTGATGCAAGTTTTGATTTCGGCATCATCCCGGCTTGTGAAAGCTTTCATCATAATGCTCATAGGCCACACCATGTCATAGCCGATATGCGGTCCGCCGATACCTTCACCGGCTTTGCCGCAGAAGAAATAAGGATTGCTGTCGCTCCACACAAAACGGCGGGTATTCTGATAAATAGGGTCATTGACGTCTACATCTCCCAGATAGGGCATGGCAAGCAAGCTAGGCACATTGGCATCGTCCATCAGCAAATGATTACCGAAACCATCAACCTCGAAAGCATAAATGGTACCAAATTCAGGATGATTGTAGGTTGCATAGCGTTTCAAAGCCATTTCCACCTCATCGGCCAAGGCACGGCAATCGGCAGCCAAAGCAGTCTCCTTGTTCACTGTTTCCAGAATCTCGGCAGCCTTACGCAAGGAAGTGACAGCAAAGAAGTTGGAAGGCACAAGGAACTGAAGCGTTGTGGCATCGTCCGACGGGCGGAAGCAGGACACGATAAGTCCCACCGGACGGACAGGAGCACCCAGACCATCATTGTTCAGCGTATCGAGCGCACGCTCCGTCTTGCGTTGAAATTTGTAGGGACCGGCACCCTCTTTGCGCTGCTGCTGACAAAAAGTAGTATAAATATTGCGGATGGCTTCCAGCCATTCAGCACCGAAAACCGAAGTGTCACCCGTCACCTGCCAGTAGTGATAAGCCAACCGTAAAGGATAACAAAGCGAGTCGATTTCCCATTTGCGTTCGTGCAGTTCGGGCTTCATGTCAGTAAGGTCACTCATCCAATGCCCATCGGGCAGCGCACCATCGTTGTAAGCATTCGCATATGGGTCGATATTGATACATTTGAACTGGCGTAGAATAACACCGGCCAGCATCTCTTTCAGTTTCGGGTCGTTATTGGCAAGCTGCACATATGGCCATACTTGCGCCCCTGAGTCACGCAACCACATAGCATGGATGTCACCCGTATATACAAAAGTATCAGGCTTTCCATCGCTGCCCTTGCGGAAGTGCACAGTAGTATCCAGCGTATTTGGAAAACAGTTGGCAAACATCCAGGAAAGCTTGCGGTTCTTCAAAAGCATCTGTACACGGACAATCTCTTTCTCCACGGCAGTGGAACGGAAAAGTCGTTGTTTCTCTTTAGGACGGTTAGAGGTATAGTTACCGGCAGATACCGTATTATCCTGCACGGCTACAAAGCCCGCATCGGCAAGAAGGCAGCTACTATTGACAGCCTGAACCATCCCGGCAGCCGCAGCCAGGACAAGGCTGAAACAAATCTTTTTGGAATTAAGACTCATATTTCTTCTATATAAATTTGAATTGAAAATTGCTATTAGTCAAGTGGAGGGGTGGTAGCTTTCACTCCCTCGAAAGTCATGCGCACCGGCTTTATCTTTCCTTTTTTGTCAAAGTACATCCGGTCAATGCAGGTGGCACGGCTGTTTGCTGCCGTTTCTCCCAACGGGCGACGGTGGTAAATGATGTACCATTCGTCCTTACCTTTTCCACGCACCACTGAATGATGTCCGGCACCGGTAGCCACATCGGCATCCTGCTGAAGAATGATTCCCTCGCGATGGAACGGCCCGAAAGGAGAGTCGGCAATGGCATAGGCCACACGGTAGTCGGGACTTCCCCAACCGCCTTCCGACCACATGAAGTAATACTTTCCGTTACGTTTCAACATGAAAGGACCTTCCACATAGTCCTGAGGAGTCACTTCTTTATAGACTGTGCCATCATCAAAAGGAACGACACTAAGTAAATCGGAAGACAGTTTCACGATGTTGCAATGCCCCCATCCGCCATAGTACATATAGTAAGTGCCATCGTCATCACGGAACACAAACTGGTCGATGGGCTGTGCGCCATTCACAATTTTATCAATCAGGGGCTTGCCCAGCACATCTTTGAAAGGACCTGCCGGATTGTCTGCCACAGCCACACCGATACCGCCAATCTCAGAGTTGTTCTGTATATCGTTCCCTCCGAAGAAAAGATAATAGCGGTCATTGGCCTCGATAACAGCCGGCGCCCACAAAGCACGGCGCAACCATGGGATATTTTCCTTTGAAAGCACGCGTGGATGTTTGGTCCAATGCACCAAGTCGGGCGAAGAATAGGCATCCATAAAAGTCTGTTCATCATAAGGAGCGGAATATGTAGGATAAATCCAGAACTTCCCGTCCAGCACTACTCCCTCAGGGTCGGCATACCAACCGGGAAAAATCGGATTGCCGCTACGTTTCTTTTGAACTTCTTCACCAGATTGCGCATAAACAGAAGAAGAGGAGCAAAACAATGCCAAGCAGTAAATAGTAAGTTTCTTAAGTTTCATGGTAAATAGGGTTTTCAAACAGTGATTTATCGTAAGAGAGAGAGGGTGTGTCAAAACGTTTTTCAGCTATCACTCCGTCAGACATTCGGCACACCCTCATCATTAATTGCTATGGTTTTGGCTTTGAGGTCACTTCTTCTTTTTAAGCGTTTTCGAGAAGGAGTAAGGAGCATCCTCCTCTCCTGTCCCACGCAGTTTGTTGGGCACATTGTCCATAGTGAAGCGCAGCGAGGAGCCGTTCGTCAGTTGCTCGTGTGTCAGAAAGTTGCGTGTATAGTCAACGCCATCCACTGTAAGTTTCTGCACGTAGCGGTTGGCACGACTATTCTCAGGAGCTTCAATCGTCACAGTCTTGCCATTTTCCAAGTGCAGACGCACAGAACGGAAAAGAGGAGCACCCAGCACATACTGATCTGTACCCGGACAGACGGGATAGAATCCCAAAGCTGAAAACACGTACCAAGCAGATGTCTGGCCGTTGTCCTCATCACCGCAATAGCCGTCGGGATTGGCACTGTACATACGCTCCATAACCTCACGCAGCCAGTACTGCGCCTTCCACGGCTGGGAGGAATAGTTATAGAGGTAAATCATGTGCTGTATGGGCTGGTTGCCGTGAGCGTAGTTGCCCATGTTCATGATCTGCATCTCCCGAATTTCGTGGATGACACTGCCATAATAACTTTCGTCGAACACAGGCGGCAACACAAACACGGAATCCATCATCTGGTTGAAGGAGTCCTTGCCACCCATCAGGTCAATGAGTCCTTGCGGATCGTGGAAAACCGACCACGAATAATGCCAACTGTTTCCTTCGGTGAAGGCGTCACCCCACTTCAAGGGGTTGAAAGGCGATTGGAACGTACCGTCTTCATTCTTGCCGCGCATCAACTTATGGGCAGGGTCGAAAAGATTCCGGTAGTTCAGCGCGCGTTTGGCAAAAGGAGCCAGTTCTTTCTTCGACTTGCCGAGCGAAAGTCCCAACTGGTAGATGCACCAATCATCATAAGCATACTCCAGCGTACGGGCTACATTTTCGTTGATACCCACATTATAGGGCACATAACCCAGCTTGTTGTAATACTCATGTCCCAGGCGTCCGGTAGAGGAAACCTCGGGATGCACATTCTCCGTACCGCTCTTCACAGCATTCCATAATGTCTCGATGTCGTAGCCACGCAGACCTTTCAGCCAGGCATCCGCCACCACAGAGGCGGAATTGTTGCCCACCATGCAACCACGGTGTCCCGGACTGGCCCATTCGGGCAGGAAACCGCTCTCCTTGTAAGTGTTGGCCAATCCTTCCTGCATCTTGGCATTCATGGATGGATACATCAGGTTGAGAAAGGGGAAGAGACAACGGAAAGTGTCCCAAAAACCGGTGTCGGTAAACATATAGCCGGGCAGCACCTCACCATTATAGGGGCTGTAGTGCATTACCTGACCTTGCGCATCTATCTCGTAGAAACTGCGCGGGAAAAGCACAGAACGGTAGAAACAAGAGTAGAAAGTACGCAGACGGTCGAGGTCGGTATCCTGCACTTCAATGCGGCCCAGTACCCGGTTCCATTCGTCACGCCCGGCTTTCGCCACCTCTTCAAGCGTCCGGTCACCCAGTTCCTTCAAGTTCAACTCGGCCTGCTCGTGACTGATGAACGAGGAAGCCACACGTACATTCACCTGCTCGCCACGGAGGGTATGAAAACCGATGATGCCACCGGCATGATTGGCACTTGCCTCGGTGGTACGGGGGGGCAATCTTTCCGTCCTTCACGGCAGCAGTATAAGTAAAAGGCTTATCGAACTGCAATACAAAGTAGTTCTTGAAATTGCTTGGCACACCACCACTGTTCTTGGTGGTGTAGCCTATGATTTTCTTCAGCCGGAATGATTTTCACAAAAGAACCGTTGTCCATGGCATCGACCACCACATAGGCTTCCTCCGTTTCAGGGAAAGTGAAACGGAAGGCAGCGGCACGCTCGGTAGGAGCAAACTCCGCCGTCACATCATGGTCGGCAAGATAGACTTTATAATAATAAGGAGTGGCGGTCTCGGCTTTATGAGAAAACCAACTGGCACGCTCGTCCTGGTCGAAAGCCACCTTTCCGGTGATAGGCATAATGGCAAACTGTCCGTAATCGTTAATCCACGGACTGGGCTGGTGTGTCTGCTTGAATCCGCGAATCTTGTCGGCATCATAAGTATAAGCCCATCCATCCCCCATAGTACCGGTCTGTGGTGTCCAGAAATTCATACCCCAAGGCATTGCCACAGCAGGATAAGTGTTGCCCGTAGAAAGGGCATGCTTGGATTGCGTGCCAACCAAGGTGCTGACGTAATCAACAGGAGTAATCGGCTCGTCAACCGGCAGTAAGGCCGCCTGCATACCGCCTACAAGAAGGAGGGCGGTTCCCCATGCAAAAAGTCTTTTCATTCGTTTAATAGATTTTGTCATTGTTTATTTCCAATCAGCTTGCCTTCAAGCATTTTCATGTAATATCCGCCTACTACCGAGCGGGCCTTGAAGCCACGCCAATTGGGCTTGTCGGTAAACACCCAGTCGGACATAGGCACGCGGTCTATCGTTTCGTTCATGAACTTATGCAGAGGAACGATGAATTCACGGAAAGTGGCCAGGTCAGGAGCCATTGTAGCAGTCCACATGATCCAGTCGGTCTTGGTATAAGTCTCACGACTGTCCAGAGGCAAACCATAAATATTCTGCTTCGTCAGATAATAAGGTATCTCCATTTCTGCAATTTTTGTGTCAAAGATGTTCAGTCCGAGCAATTTATCCCAGACAAGGTTGTACTTCTGGCTCCAGGTACCCGGCTTGTCAAAGGTCAGACGATAATGGTCGCCGTCGTTGGCCATACGTTCCCACTCAGCCGCCATCTGACGGGCCTTCGTTGTATAGCTTTCGGCAACATCCTTCTTGCCGAGCATTTCGGCCAACCGGCCATAAGAGGCCACCCCTAAAATTGCCTTGATGGAAAGATTCGTGTTATGGGCAAAGTGTCCGGCGAAGTCGTCGGTACAGAGCTGGTTCTCAGGATCGAGTCCCTTTTCCACCAGATAGTCGGTCCAGGTGGTGAGCACTTCCCAATGTTTGGCAGCATAGTCGGCATTGCCTTCTACGGCAGCAATGGCAGCCGTAAGAATCAGCATGTTTCCACTCTCCTCAACCGGCATATCGCCTCCGTAAACCTGTCCGTTGGCAAGAGGATAGGTACCCAAATCATGGGCGGCGAAGGGCTTGGTCCATTTGCCGCTTTCACTATAATGGAAGATACCGTTCATCATGCCTTTCTCCAGTTCAGGATTATAGATCAGATAGAGGGGAGCCGAGGGGTAGGTCAGGTCCACCGTATTGATACAGCCGTTACTGTTGTTTTCCTTCGACAGCCACAAAAGGTCACCGTTGGGAGCTTCCACCAGCTTGTGGGCGGCAATGGACTGACGGTAGGCCAACGCGCAGAGTTCGGCATATTCCTTGCCGCCTACGGCAGAAGCATCCTCCATTAACTTTTTATCGAAGGCATAGCAGCGTGCCAGCAACTCGTCATACTCATTGTAGGCGGCCAGCATTTCCGACTCGATGGTACGGTCGCCTCTCGAGTTCCAGTAAGAACGCAAGTTTGTACCGAAGTATTGGATGGAATAGATGTCGTCATATCCCAGCATTATCTTGTCGGTAACCTTCCTCACTTTACCATAGTCACGCACCAAGGCCATATTCCCGTTGCTGTCCTCACCCGCAAGCGAAGCTGAATTAAAGGTGCCGTTCACGAAGTTCTTGCGCAGTTCGGTACTGTTGCCGATGCTGTATGCTGTGTTTTCTTTACCGGAAACCATGTAGAAATATCCCCAGTCAATGCGAAGGTCATCGCCCTGCTTAGCCAGGATATTCTGCTCTTTGCTTCCGCTCTTCAAGTAAAGCAGCCCGTCAGCTTCATATCCCTCGCTTGCAGATTGCTGGTAAGGCTGGTCGAGCGCCCAGCGCGGCGAGGCCTCAAAGTACACCTCCACATCGTGTTCCTTGCCATCACGGGCAGCAACACTGTAAGTAAGGTAATTCACGGGGCGGCTCAACAGCTTCAGGTCTTCCATGAAAAGAGGTGCCGTGAAAGTGACTTTCAAGTCGACATCACCACAGGTAAAAGCGTAGTGTGTCTGCATGGGCTGCACGTCAGCAGAGGTCTGCACAGCTGTGTTGCCAAACACGGTTTCCTGATGTTTCGGAATCTGCAGGCCGAAGTCGAGCAGACCGTTGCCGACCGGATTGATACACTCGGCGGCAATGATGTTGTCTCCTTGTTTCAAAGCAGCCAAAGCCTCATCGGAAAGTTTCACGACCTTGTTCTTATTGCATGTGGTTCCCGTACTGTGTATCTTCACTCCGTTGATATAGAATACGGCATCATCATCATTGGAGAATTCCAGATAGACAGGTATGCCGGTCAAATCGCGGTCGATATTTACCGTACGGCGCACCCAGATATTGCGGGTTCCCCATTGGGTCTTGGCTGTAGGCTCATTTTCTTTGGTACCAAAGGCACCACGGTCCGACTTCCATCCGGAATCATTGTAATCGGCAGATGTCCAGTCGCCAGCGGGCTTGTCTGTGATATACCGTCCAGTCCACTCCCCTTGCTGAGAGGTGGGCACGATTGCATTCATCTCCAATTCTTCAGTCCCCATAAAACGGTAGGAAACACCGTCTACCTTCACCACGCCAATCAGAGGGAAATCCTTACCCGTCCAATGGCGAACGGGGCTGTCATAAAGGTTATCGCTCATGGACCATGCACTGGCATAAGGGTCGATGGTAACAAGCGGGTAGGCTGGAGCTCTCAAGTCATTCTTGACGACTTCATAAGACGTATCCTTGTCACTGCACGCAAAAAGGCATGATGCCAACAAGGGGTATAAAAGCTTTTTTCTCATATCGTTTATATAATATAATTGTTTATGTTGTTAAATGCTAAAAAATAAAAGGTCTGAGATTACCAGCAAAACTTCACCGACACTCCGTCAGGATTATTCTCAAACTCTATCAAATAGGTATGACTTGCTGCATGCCAACGCTTGGTATCGAATACTTCTTTGCCATCGACTGTCACACTCTTAGGACAACTCGGCAACAGTACCCGCGATACGTTTGAAGTCTCGGCAGGACTTTTCGCCACATAGGAATACCAGCCTTTTCCGCGTTCTTCCTGTTCTTCGCGACTTGCCGAAGCCAGCACTTGAGGCTTCTTCTTACCGGCTACACGTTCTACATTCAGCAACAAGGCTTGCTCACCCGGATTTATCCGCTTGGAAGTGTATATCGGTAATTTGGGATCAAAAAGGTCAATCAAACATCCTTCCACAGTAAACGGCTCGTCGCTCACACTCTCTTCAAGCACAGCAGCCAAGTCGTAATCTCCCCTTTGCAGATAGAAGTTGTTTTTGAACTCCAGCTTTCCCGCTTTCGCGTTCTGCTCGTACATCCGGGCCGCAAGATACAAAAAATATTTGTCACCACCCTCATGCAGGACATAATCTTTAGGATCGGTACGAATAACACATACAGTTCCCTTACCGTAACTATATTCTCCCTGATTCGGCCAGGCAGGAAGCCCCATCTGCTCAAAAAGATGTGCGGAAGGGGTAGCATAGTTATGCCCGTTGGTATTCCACCATTCCCTTACATTCTGGAAAGGGTCGTTGTCCGTTCCACTATAAATCAATACTCCCCCTTTCTTCACCCAATCGGCTATGTGGCTGTGCGCTTCAGGCTCAAGCGGTTTCATGTTCGCATAAGTCATCAACAACACTTTTGTGTCAGCCAGCGCTTCCTTATAGCCGAGGTTCTCAATGTGGACGGTCTTGACGGGTACCCCTCGTTTGAGCAAAGGCAACGCCTGACCGTAGAAATTCGCCAATTGTGGGTCTTCATATCCGTTGTGCGTAGGGAAACGCTGGAACATCAAGGAGTTTGCCATCAGTACGCTGAATCCTTTGCTTCCGGTCAGTTCTTTATCAGTCAGAGGCATACGGTTCAAGGCATTAATCATCACCTGCATCTGTGTGGAATAGAAACGGGGAATACGTTCTTTCTTGTCGCTATTGGCACTTGTCCGATATAGTCCTTCGTAGATACGTTCCGGCCAAGGCATCACTTCGTAATCGGCTATATTGGGATAGAGTAATTGTGCAGTAAAGGTAGCCTGATAGTTTTTCTTATAATCTGCCCAGTCACGCGGCCAGTCTTCGATAGGGTCGGTCAGAAAGAACATCTTGCGACCAGTAGGAGCAGTCATTGACTCCATAGAGCCATACTCCAGATAGGCAGTCTCGAACACACGCTCACGTTTGCGACCGTCAAAGAAATTCGGCTCACGCGAAGTTCCGGTCCACACCTGAGCAATGTAACCGTCCACACAAGGAAGTGAGGCAAGGCTTGCTTCTGGACTGACAATCTGCCATTGCGAATAGTTCACCAGCGAGTGGGTGGGAACGTAGCACTTCACGTCCATCCCTTTGCTTTTACCATATTCTTTGGCAAAGGTGAAAACTTCATTCAGTGCACGATAGTACAAGTAATACTTGAGTTTGCTCGACAAGTAAGTATTTTCCGGAGACTCGTGTTGCGGTCTCCACTCGAAGCCATAGTATTTTTTCCATTCCTCCTTAAAAGAATCACTGTAACCGGCTCTTGCCCAAAATTCAGGCTCTTCCATGAAGATGGCATCCACACCGGCGTCGATTACCCTCTTCACATGTCTCTCTTTCAGATAACTTAAAAAATTCTCCGACGGTACGATATAGGGCACCATGTGACCGTGCCATATCGTATCTCCAGTCTGTGTGACTTGTCCCTCATCCAAATGCCATTTCCCGTCCCATTGTCCGGTAAAATAGTCCTGATATTCACCCCAAGCAATACCGGTCATAAAGTGTATGATATATCCACGCTCTTTCCAGGACTTCACCCGTTCCTCAAAAGATAGTTTGCGTGATTTATCCGAAGGATTTCCCCCTACTCCATACACCATCACCGCATCGGCCCTATTGTCTATAGAAGGCTTCCACTCGCGTGAGGTTTGAAAAGTGGTTTTAACATTGTCCTTGGTCTGAGCATCTACAGAGATGCCTATTGCCAAGACAGTCAAACTTATCAAAAAATGTTTTTGCTTCATATTGGTTTCTTGTTTTTATGGTATTAATCATTGTCCTTACCACTATAATGGCAAAAGATTGCTCAACAGCCGAGGCTTTGGCACTATAGCAGCAAAGCCTCGGCTGTATGCCATCAAGCTACGGAATAAGTACTTCTACCGGCTCACTGTAGTTCCAACGGCGTGTGCCGCTACCTACAGGTGTGTCGTAGTTAATACGTGCGGCAGCGCGTACAAACACTTTGCGGCCCGAAGGTATACTGCCGTTAGACTGGACAATAACTTCCTTACCCAGTAAATCTTCGAAACTCTTACCTTCATAGCTGATGCTGCTCGACCAACGCTCGTCGCGTGCCCGGTAGCCTACTGTGTTTGAGTAGCTGACGAAGAACTGGATGTCAGTTACATTCAAGTATTCGTCTTTCCAATTGCCCATCGGCTGGATTTTTTCACGGAAAACTTCATCCGACACACCGCGTGTCACGCGTACTTGTGCCTTGATGACCCCATTGCTCACCTGCGGATCACCTACAAACTCAACGTTCAGAAAGGGCTGTACTTCAAATTTCACTTTCGTCGTACCACTGATTTCAGTATTGACGGAACCATCATGGAGCAAGGTACCGTCTGTATTTTCACGCACTAATGGAATGAACGGGCCGTCGATACGGACATTATACTCACCTTTGAAGAGCTTCGTGTTCTGGAATGTACCGTCCATCATACAGTAAAAATCGGGATTATGTTGCACATTGTCACCCCAACTCAATTCGGTCAGACGGACACGGATACCCTCACTGCCCTGGTCGGTCAATACACGCTTACCAGTTGCTTCATCTACCACTTCGCCCCAAATTGTTTCTGCCGGTTCCTCATAGTTGTCTATTTCGAACATGCTGCATGAGGTTAACATGAACAAGGCGCTGAATAAGCTATAAAATATTGTCTTTTTCATACGTTTTAAGTTTTTTAATTATTGAGTTTTATCGATTAGGCTGCTGGTCAATCACAGGACTCTTAGAAACCTCACCACCCGGAATCGAGAAATAATAGTCCACCGGAGTGTAACCGAAGTCCTTGTCACCGGCAGTCGTATAGTTGAAACAAACATCAAAGAACCACTTGCCGGTCGCCGTCGAATAGAACGGATAGATACCACGGAAACGATAACGAGTCGTGTTGCTGAAACGGTCCTTATTGCGTTGCTCACCCCAGAATCCATCGCGACCTTCATAGTGATTCACACGCCAGCGACGCAAGTCCCATTTGGTCTTATGTTCGAAGGCCAACTCCTTGCGACGTTCCTTGCGGACGATATCACGGCTGTCTGTTGTACCAGTCAACGAGGCAGTCAACAACCGGGCACCGGCACGCTCACGAATATCATTGATGGCTTTCGTTGCCACACTCAACATATCTGTACCATCAGGAGAAGAGACGCCCGCTAACGAAAGTTCCACAGCAGCCTCGGCTGCATTCAGCAGCACTTCGGCATAACGCATCAAAATAAAAGGTTGTGCACTATTGCCTTCCCGAGGAACAAATGCAGGATCAGGGTTCAACCATTTACGTGCCAGCAGACCGGTCATAGCACTTCCACCATCTTCATAGAAAGGACCGTTCTGGCCAGCAGCCTTCATCGTAGAGCCATCAGGCAGGGTTACAATTTCCTGCTGATCTTCAGGTTTCGGACTGAGATAAAGCGTTTTGGGCTTCTCTTTATAAGCACTCAGATGATTGTACTTGGTAGTGGCAGCACCATACGAATAGTCACTAAGAAGCGGTTTGACAGGCGCGGCCCCCGTATAAACACCGGCATAAATTTCAATTTCCTTACCCTTAAACACATCACCAGGGAAGATGACGTAAGCACGCAATCTAGGTTCAGCATTCTTGTAATAGTCCATGGGACTATCATACATAACGTAATTACCTTCGGTACAAGAATTGCCTGTCGTCACCTTCAAGGTACCGTCGGGATAACGGTCGAAACCATCAAACAACTCAACAAAGTCGGCTGTCGGGCAAACACCACAGTTCAGCGGAGCCTTAAAGGTGAGCGGTAAGTTGTAAGAATCGTAAGCATGAGTACTGGTGGGGTAAACGTACTCCTTCACATAGATGTTCTCAGGATTATTGCTAAGATCGGAGAACATATCCACCATATTTTGATATTGTGCTTCCGGATCATTAGCGGCCCATTTCTTCTTGTAAAGTGAGTATACACCGCTTTTAATCACCTCGGAAGCGGCTTTGTAGGCTTCAGTGAAATACTTCTTGGAAGCCTCTTGCCAGCGGTCCTCATCGAATCCGATCACGCGTACTCCCGTCTTGGTACCCAAACCGGTCAAACGTCCAGTTACCGTTTCATTATACTTAGCTACACTACCGGCATAGAGCATTGCTTCTGACTTGAAAGCCAATGCTACATACTTATTACTGTAACCACTCTTGGGGCTACTAGACATCATCAATTCAATGGCCTTGTCATAATCTGCCAAAACCTGGTTCCATGTTTCTTCCTCACTGGCACGGGGAACCTCCAAATTTCCGTCTCCAGGATACTGGATGACTTTTTGTCACCAAAGGGATACCTCCAAAACGACGGGCCATGGCATAGAAAACTGTGGCACGCACATAATAGGCTTCGCCCAAATAGTGGTTGTAAGTAATTTCTGCATAGGAACTCTGATATTTCGGCAGGTTCTCAAGCAGGAAGTTGGCATCGCGCAACAATTCAAAAGCCTTGCCCCAGTAAGCATTGTCTTCACCGGTAAACGCACAGCAAATACCGTCCCTGTTCATGGCTTCACCAGTACCGTCAATACCCATGGCATTCAACCAACCATTAAAGTTCACCCCCCATTGTGAGAGGTATTTAAAGTCTTCCCATGGCATATTGCTATACAAACGTGCCATATAGATGTCCATACCAGACTCATTGGAAAGCAACGACTCGGAAGTCACGATATTTTTGGGAGCAATATCCATATCGACACATGAAGTGGCAAGAGTCATGCACAACATCGCGGATATCAGTTTATGTCTCATATTTATTATTTTTTAGGTTTATATCATTAATTAGAAAGAAAGGGAAACTCCCAATGTATAGGTCTTGTTCAACGGATACATGCGTCCCAAATCATCATCGGGATGCTCAGGGTCTACAAATTTCACACCCGTAAATGTCAGCAGGTTGTAAGCATTGGCATAAATACGCAGACTGGCATTGGGAATCTGTTTCAATTTCGGGAATGTATAACCCAGCTCGATACTCTTCAGACGAAGGTAAGCGGTGCTTACACGATTGAAAGCTGAATTGTTTTTCGCCCAACGACCTGTGTAGGCGTAGTGACCGGAAGTCCAGACAGTAGAAGGGTCATAGGGATCGGCCTTCGGGTCTACGGGATGCCAGCGATCAAGAAACTGTGTCAATGCACCGCCACCGTTCTTACCCCAAATTTCATGCAAAGGCTCTTTGTACTCCATAGAACCCAGCGCAGAGCCTTGCAACAGCATGTTGAAATCTAAGTTCTTCCATTGCAAGCCGGCATTTAAACTGAACTGCAACCATGGAGTCTGGTCAAAGGCAAACGGATGTTCGTCCTGACCGTTAATCTCACCGTCACCATTCCAGTCTTCATATTTGTAGTCACCCGGCAGAATGTCACGTTCCTTGTAGCCAGGATAGCTCCAAATATCATTCCAGCTGGTGTAGCGTCCGGCAGAAGTATAACCGAACTGTACTCCCTGATAACGGTTCGTCAAGTTGTCATTACGCCAACGATCGTAGGAATTGGCCCAAGGACCTTTTTCCGAAGCAGTCAGGTATTTCTGACGGGTAACGGTAGCAATACCTTTCAGATTATAGGCCACTTGTCCAATCTTGTTGCGGTGGGTCAATTCCAATTCCATACCGAATTGGCGGTCACTGTCCAAATTTTCGCGCGGAGCAGAAGCACCTACCACCGTAGGCAAATCACCGGTACGGCGAGCGAAACGGCCAGTACGCAGACGATTAAAATAGTCGAACGAAACACCCAGCAGACCGTTCCAAGCTTCAAAATCGAAACCCACGTCGAATGTCTTCGACTTGAACCAAGTGATGTTCTCATTAGGTAATGCCATCGGGCTTGCTGCACTGATGAATTTGCCACCGAAGATATAGCCCGGTGAATAACCGTTATAGTCGCCATTAGACATGTTACCGCTGGTTGCAGGATAAGTGTACCCCATAGCCCAGTCATAATTCAAGTCACCATCATCACCCAGCACACCGTAGCTGGCACGCAGCTTCAGCTGATTGACAAACTTCAAAGCATCTATGCTTTTGAAGAAAGGTTCTTCGGATACTCTCCACCCAGCCGATACTGAAGGGAAGAAACCCCATTGATGCCCCTTGGCAAACTTGCTGGAACCGTCGTAACGAAACTGTGCTTCCAGCAGGTATCGGTCGGCAAACGAATAGTTGACACGACCTATCAAAGCTTCGTTAGCTTGTTCATACAAATCATTATTACCAGTCTGCATGGCGCCGATCTGTCCTTCAGTCACACCAGCCAGCAGGTAAGGCATAGAGAATGCCAGGTCGCGGACAGCGTAGAAGTTGTCACCGTTGCGCTTCTGTACCTCCCAACCGACAACACCACCCACATGGTGGACATCGTTAAAAGTGCGGTCGTAGTTCACTGTGAATTGTCCCAACATCTGTGATTTGTCATAGAACTCGCGACGCATGTTGCTGGGCGAACTTTCGTTATAAACCTTCTGATTGTAGGTACCGGTCTGCTCGTCATAAGCATACTGGTAGTACTCTTTGCGGAAAGCCTCGTTGTTGTCAGCACGATAATCGTAACTGAACATAGCTTTGGCAGTCAATCCCTTCAATACCGGTGTGTATTCACTGAAATCTACCGTCAAAGTAGCCGAAGACTGGAAATATTTCTGCTTGTACTTCTTGTAACCGGAAATATCGGCCGTCATCATAGCCACAGTATTCTGTTCCATGTCCAAACCGTTGTAGTTCAACATCGTCCCTTCAGGATCAGCGTATGCAGGATAAAGTACACCTTGGCGCCAATAGTTACGAATGATATCCTGTGCGCTACTGTAAGGCGTATTGCGTTCGTCGGAGATGCCACTTACACCAAGTTCGAATTTTATACCTTTAGCAACTTCAGTTGAAATGTTGGAACGCAGGTTGAACTTATTATAATTCAAGTCTCCCGAACGGAAGATACCTTCCTGGTAAAAGTAGCCCATACTGATATAGAACTTCGTCTTCTCGTTGCCACCGGAAATGCTGATGTCGTGTTGTGTCTGTGGAGCCACATTAGAGATAATCAAGTCATTCCAGTCCGTCGTACGGCGCGTACCGTTACGGAATGCTTCAAAGCTCTCTTCGCTGAAGACCCATGAACCGCCATTGATGTTATTCATCGACATTTCGTTGAACAGCGTCATAGATTCATAAGGATCACACAGTTCAGGCATACGTGAAGGTTGTTGGAAAGTGTAGGAACCATTGTAAGAGAATTCCGTTTTTCCAGCTCCTCCTTTTTTGGTGGTCACCAACACTACACCATTGGCTGCACGTACACCGTAAATAGCGGCAGAAGCATCTTTCAACACAGAAATATCATCGATATCCATTGCATTCAAACGCTGGAATTCTTCCGTACTCCGAGGAATTCCATCGATGATAATCAATGGAGATCCCATACCTCGAATATCGAAACTGTTATTGAAAGTTCCGGGCTCAGAACTCTTCTGCCATACGCGCAAACCAGGAATACGTCCTGTCAGCATATTCTGCGGATTTTCGTTCTTGGTCTTTATCATATCCTGCCCTTTGACGGCAGAAACGGCACCCGTCACCGATCCGCGGCGTTGTGTTCCGTAACCTATCACCACTACTTCGTCTATCATCTTGGAGTCAGTCTGCATAATGATGTTGATAGTGGTACGTCCGTTCACTTTCTCTTCCTTGTCCTTCAATCCCACATAAGAGAAACTGAGAATACCATCTGCAGGAGTACTGATGGTGTAACGTCCGTCAATGTCGGTAATGACACCTATAGTGGTGCCCTTCACCATAACGGCAGCGCCAATGACAGGTTCATTGGTGTCATCCATAACTATTCCTGAAACGGAAATAGAGTTTTGTGCGAAAACACCTGCCGGAATCAGCATCAGAAGGAATGCCATTACCATGTAGGATAATCCTTGTCGCATCTTGCTAAAATTCTTCATAGTCCATTAATTTTAAAATTATTTCTTGCTCCATTCATAATTCGCCAACACTGCATATTCGGCGGCAAAAGCAAAAGTGAACATTCCTTCCACGTTGTTCTTGTTCTTTTCAGCTTTGTACCACCCCACCAGCAGATTGGTGGGAAGCATATGTTTGTATTGATAGTTTTCGTAGGCATAATCCAGATTATTCTGGAATGCCTCGATACAGCTTGCGGCAGCAGTGTGGGTTGAATAAGCATCCACATACCCACGCATCAGTACACCGTTGAACCAGTTGCAGAATCCGCTGACATCAAATGTATAACAGCCCGGTTTGGCAGCTTCAGGTTTGGCAAAGTAAGCAAAACTATTATCGGTCAATTCCGCCAAGTCCGTCTGATAAGTCGCATCGCTTGTAACTCTGAAAAGGTCGGCAGCACCGGAAAGCATCGTACCACTATTGTAAGTGATGGCCGGACCTACACGATCACGCAGTTTGGAACCAGTCCGGTAGTGTTCACCATCAATGGTAACATATTTTATGTCCGGTGAATCATAACCACCCATCATATCGTCGTACACCCCGTCTGGTCTCAGCAAATATTTCTTCTGCCAATCGTAAACAGCTTTGGCAAAATTCAAGTAATAGTCAGATTTCTTCTCAGTGCGTAGCTTGCGACTGTTGTCGGCAGCCACGTAGCCATAGGTCACTTCGTCAGGTTTTCCTTTGTAAATTTCGTGCAGCCACACCAGAGGACTGACAATAGGGCCATTACTGCAAGAGTGCTTGGTGATATACCCCGGTCCCCATGTGATGCCTCCCAATGGACTACCTTGCTCATCAAGGGTGCAGTCCCAACCGTCAAGCACGTATTCTGTCAGGTATTCTGCCTTTTCCAGATAGCGCTGTTCACCAGTAATATGATAGGATTCCAACAGTTCACGCACCAGCCACATCTGGTCATCGTAAACATTGAGGGTACCTTCCACTTGTGCAGCTCCCTTGCCGTTGCCGCGGTTTACGCCGTATACCGTCCACTGTTTGGTCTGCGTATAAGAGGTCAGCGTAAAAGTACCTGCATAAAACTCCAGATTGTCATAAAGTTGAGCTAAAAGTTCCTTGTAGCGGTTAAAGTGAGAGTCATAAAGAGCCGTCTCTCCCTTTGTCTTCCCGGTCTTCATGGCTTTCATCGCAGCATTCACGGCCTCAATGGAGCTAGTGTACATCCACACACTGCCCAACTCACTGGAACGGTTTCCGGTATAAGGGTTATAATAACGTGACATAGCCATGCCCGTACCCGTAAAATAGCACTCTACAGCATTGTCAATCAGCTCTATGGCACGTGCCACATTCTGCACCGGCAGATTACCTGGAACATACGTACCTCCGTTGTCCGGCTTTTCATCAACAGCAGAGTCATTACTGCAAGCCACTAACGTCAATAAGAGCAAAGTCAATAAAGTAAATAAATTTTTCATTATATTCATACAATTAGTTTCTTCAGTCCCCGTCTCTCCCCTCACAAGATGCAAAAGGAGATAAAGAGGGAAAAACAAAAAAAATTAAATATCAGCAGTTTGTCACTCCATTGTGATGTCACGCAGCACCAGTTTGTTCTCGTCGCCGTTCTCTTCTCCCTTAAAGACACCAATAGTCAACATTACATCTTCTCCGTTGAACTGAGACAAATCATAGACAAAATCGGCATATGCCTCCGGATCCCCCTTTCCTCCGGCCTGATGGATAAATTTCCAGCAACCGTCGGCAGCAGCCTCAGCAAACTGAGCCGTATGGGATGCAGGTGCCAAGTGTACGACAGTTCCGTCCATACGGATAGCTGTCACCTTGAAGAAGGTAGCATTCGTTCCACTGAAGTTGCGAGTCTTCAATGTCATCCTATCACACCCAGACGCAATGGAGAATTTGGCATAGAAATAAGATTCGGGAACGGTGGTACTTACGTTGTTTCCACTACGTGTCTTTATCAGATAGCCTTCGGAAGGGAATACCTCAGGATCTTTACTGAGCGGCATATACGACCACTCGGCACAAATATGGTCCACCTCGCGCCATGCACGATAGGCGTCCACATAGTTATCGCGATTTCCCTCAACCGGACTCAAGCCAGTGAACTTCGACTTCATTTGCGGCATGGTAGAGCGTACCATTTCCCGGGTCATCTCCCAACCATCCAACTCTTCGACCGATGTTCCGGGCAACCAGCCCCATCCTTCAACGGCTTCTTTAGCAAAAGCGATGCGGCGCAATACCAACTGCTTCCAGTAATCACCAGTCTGGGCACGGAATGTACCGATGGCAATGATTACTTCCTTACCGATGTATTTGCTCAAGTCTACTGGAACAGAAATGTAATTTTCCGAGGCATAGGTTCTGACATCACCCACCATCTCAGCCTTCGGATCGGTAGCAGTCAGGTCTACCACCTGCACGCCATAATATACCGGAGCAGCTTCGTCGGCACTGTGCGTACGGATCTGGAGGGTCATCATGTAGTTATCTTCTGTAATCAGCTTGCTTCCGAATACAAAGGAATCGAATATCTCCAAGTCAGCAGGATTCTTGCGGTCCTCTTCATTGTTACGAATGCGGAGAGTGGTTCCTTCGTTCTGCTCTTCCCAGTCGCCACGGAAGTCCATCGTACACATGTAGTTGCAAGCCCAATCCCAGTGGGGATAGCTTTCAGCGTTTCGTCCGCCACGGTATTCGTTATAATACCATTTTTCTGCAGCTTTCAAATCATCAAGAGTTAGTCCGCGCAATATTTCTGTCCCACCCATGCGAACCTCTATAGTGGCAATGCCATCCACAAAGTCAGCTATAGCTACCTTCTTCGCAATGGAAGCATAGCCTGCTTTGGTAAAAGTAACGGTGTAGTCTGCCAATGGCAAATTACCAATTTCAAATGTACCATCGCTTCCGGTGGTGGCAGTCTGTGTGGAACTGATGCTGACCGTCACTCCTTCCAACGGAGTATTTCCCTTTCCTGCATCAACTACTTTTCCTTTGATTTTTGCGGCTGCATACTCCATTTTAGGGCTAACTTCAGCCACTTGTTCTTCATTGAATTTTCCTGCCACAACGGTAACACTTACCGTCTGGTAATCGGCTTTCGTAAATGTAATTATATGTGTACCTATTGAAATATTTTCGAGTGTATATACACCCTGCGAATTTGTCGTGGTCTGAGGACCGTCCGGTGCAGCCGTTATACCGGAACCATCGACTAAAACTGTGACCCCTTCAAGAGGGGAAGATAAATCATCCGTGACGACACCCGTCACCTTTCCATAAGATAAAGCCCTTCCGCCCGTATCATCGTCCGAACAAGAGCTCGCCATGATGACCATACTTATAAGCATGGCCATCAGTCCAAAAACTTTCAGCTTTTTCAACTGTTTCATAGCTTAAATTATTAATTAGAAGTTAATATAACAAAGGAGCCGATGCCAATCGCCCACATCAGCCTCAGGGTGTTGCAAACCGCCCCCTTATTTGCAAAATTGATTCCACATGGGTTAATTTTAGGGTTAATTTGGGTATAATGGCATAAAAAAAACATTAATCCAGATCATTTTAACCCATAAAAGAAAGTACAGACTTCGCCTAACACTTTAAGCCACAAAAGTAGTGCCGCGAATAAAACAATTATCGTATAAGTCCTACTAAATCTTTATTTTCAACAGCCCATTTGTCTTCATTTACCATATTGAATTCATCGATTTTGGGAGCCTAATTATCAGAGGAGAAATAATGGGCTATCTCAGTATACGACTGAGATAGCCTACATATGTGCCTAAACTTAAAAATATTTTATAAATACTTTTCAATTGCATATAAGAACAACAACAAGAACTTCAGGAAAGCAGACAGAAAAATAAAAGAAAAAGCAAAGACAAAAAATACCGGATGCAGCATACCGGGAAAGCTAATTCCAATAAAGGCTGAAAGGAGTAGGGTAGTCTTCCCCCGTATGTTTTTTGTATTCTGCCACAAATCTTTGATAAGTACCAATAGCAGCATTTTCATGCTTAAGCATGAAAAGTGACTTGATGCAACAAGACAAGGCTGTTTCGTTCACCGGATCAATATTGAATTCCGCTTCAGCCAAACTCACAGCTTCCGAATAATCCTGAGCCTCAAAAGCCTCTTTCATCAACTGTAAAACAAGCACTTCCAGGCGGCACTCCACATCTTGCTTAAAACCGTCGAACAACGGATCGTCCATAAAGCCGACAAACTTGCCACGCCCTACAATATGCAGGAACTCTTGCCGGCAATTCTCTACCCGGTTTTCAGCAACTATCGCCATAAAACGCAGATAATCACAATAAAAGACAGAAGACAGCGTGAAACGAAAACATCCTTTCTCATAAACCAGTTCTATGCCATCCAGTTCTTTCAGAATCTTGCGCAAATGATTGATGGCTACTCCACGCGAGTTTTTCACTTTATCTTTTGGCTTGTCGGGCCATATCAAGTCACTCAGTTGTTTGGAAGAAATTCCGTCGGCATCGCTATAACGCAAAATGAGACAGAATATTTGTTTGATACGCAAGGAAAACATATAAGAGATGTTGCGACCACTCCGGTCGAAAACGGAAAAATCACCGAATAAATACATGGAGTTGGCAGTTCCCGCATCTACTGCCTGCCTCTCCATCTTAGTGGTATCAGAAGCATCAAGAAGCTGTTCCTTGTCTTGTCTCACAGCTTTGCCGGCCTCGCCCTTACCGGAGTTTCGGCGCCACTTGTACACTATCCATACGCCTCCACCAACTACAACCGCGACCGCCAGCACTAGCCATACACGTGAAACACTTCCTCCACTGTTATTCGCAATATATTTTTCAAGAGAAACCGGTGGAAAGAGTAACGAATAAACAGAAAATTTGGAAGATACGTCATCACGTGTTTCCTGCACCGTCACAAAAAGCCTGCTTAAACGCTCGTTATAATAAAGACGAGCATTTGTCGTGATTTTATCAGAGTAAATGGGAATGGAATCACCCAATATCTGACAGCTGCCATCTTTTATAAGAAAACGGTAGAGATGCAAAAACGAGTTAGACACACTCTCGGGATAACGCAAGACATAAAAACAAGAATCATTCTGTATCAGCATATCCTGCACCGGCACCACATTGGGCTGTCCTTCCGAAATATCCCAAAGTTTCTGCACATGCATCTCTTGCAAATCCACCTTATAAAGATCGTGAAAATAACGGCGGCCTATTACCTGGTCACCCGACTCATTGCCCATACCGCCAAAAATATAGACAGAATGGTTACTGTCCAAATAACCGGCCGAAGAGAAATAACGGGGACAAAGAAAATCACCGGATAGAGAACCAAGTGTATCCCAACGCGCTTCTTCCGGATCGAATATATAGAATTTATTACTGTAATACATATTGCCGAAACCACCGAAGATGGTGTAACGCTTGCGGACTGCATCATAATAGGAACAATGATGATGCAACTGCATGCTGAGCCGACTGTAACTCTCTACTCTCCAGCCCAATGTATTCAAGTCTAGACTTGCTATCATAGGCTCCGCATCCCCATTCTCTGTATATACCTCGTAGACATATAACCTTTCACTGGCACTGTCAAAGAAACTACCGGCAAGAAACAACTTCACAGGACACCGTTCGGTAAAAGCCTTGGCAGAAATATTTCCCGTCTCCATATTGTAGACAAACAACGAATCACGATTGAAATAATAAATCTCATTTCTACCAATATTATAACAAGAACCTGCTTCTGAAGCCGACGCAAAACCGCCCTCCCGCTTCCAGTGAAAGGCCTCATTAATCAGCCACACCGGATTTTCCACTTTACCGTAAAGAATCCCTTCCCGGTCAAAAACCGATTCTCCTTCCGCCTCATCCAAAGGAAACGTGTAAGTGTGGTCAGCGTGCACAACCAACTTATCAATAGCTATCTCTGGAACGTCAATAATGTGGTCGCTCTTACCGAACACTATTTTCGGGCTGAACTCATCGGCAAGTGCTACACCCTTGCATACTTTTTCCTGATCATGAATCTTGAGAGTAATCTCATCCTGCTTCAAGTTAAAGGCTATCTTCACCCTAAACCAATGGGATTTCATCGCTCCAGCCTTATTGACAGGCAAGGCTATCAACACACACTTCCCCTCTTGATTCAAACGGAACAAGATATCATCACCACGAAAATCAAAAAAAAGATTGAAAATCTGTCCTTCATCCTTCCCCTTAACACGCAAGATATAACCGACGCTCTCGGTAGAATACAAAGCTATATTGAACTCCAAGTCAAAATAGTCTCTGAAAGAAGGATAACTATGAGCAAACACATCATAGGATGTTCTTTGATCAATAGGACTGACCGCGCCACGAAATCTTAATCCGTATGCGGAAACCAGTTGGGTAGTGCAAAGGCCAATTATAAAAATGATATATCTATACAAGTGTACCATTAGGTTTCATTTAAGGTTATGCAATACCATCATCAAACACTAGCCAACATTTATTAACAAATGATGGGAAGATTGGAATGCAAATATATTAAAATATAAACGAACGAAAAATATTTTCTTTGAAAAAGTAATATATCATACAGTCACAAGACTTTCCAAACGGATGTTGACTAAATTTATACTAAATGAAAAGACAATATTCGTAAGAGAAGAGATTATGGAGGTAATGACTGCAAATACCGAAATGACGGCAGTAACCTACAGTACATAATGACAATATAAGAAACTAAAAGTCCGTATCATCTCAGTGCCCATAAAGGCTGCAGATGTACGGACTTGATGAAAAGTAGGCACAAAGGAGATTACATGAACTGCATG